>Ga0102959_1000069_pt1 | contig 32547 bp, 22 predicted proteins | sample SalPonF2_B_D2_MG_FD_84520 | JGI IMG/M metagenome (GOLD analysis project Ga0102959, IMG submission 84520) | Salt pond soil microbial communities from South San Francisco under conditions of wetland restoration - Salt Pond MetaG SF2_B_D2_MG ...
GCCACGGGCGTGTCCTCACGCCCGTGGAAGCCTCGACTGCGGCCGAGCGATGCACGGGTGTCGGAGACACCCGTGGCACCCAATGCAGGCGAGCGCCGTGGCTCCGAACTCAGAACTCAGAACTTCCCCTGCAACGGCGTATCGTCTCTCCCCTTCAGGGCTCCGGAAGGGGGTGTGGGTGGCCCGGTACCCAGGGCGTTGCCCTGGGTTGGTGAATCTCAGGCTTTCAGCCTGGAAAGGCAACGGCCCCGCTCGCTGGCGCTCGCGGCTCCGACGTCCGGCCTCGCGGAGCGCCGCAAGCCGGGCGCCGCGGGCGTTTCCTCACGCCCGTGGAAGCCTCGACTGCGGCCGAGCGATGCACGGGTGTCGGAGACACCCGTGGCACCCAATGCAGGCGAGCGCCGTGGCCGTGCAATCGCCAATCGTCAATCTACAAATCGTCAATCGCTTCCCGCTTCCCGCCGTCCGTAAGCGAACCACTCTCGCCAGTCGTCGCTCAGGTCGTACTCGGCGATGTTGCCCGCCATGGACCGCGTGCATTCGCAGGCGTCCCGCCGCGCTTCCAGCGCCTCGGCCACGTGGCGGACGATCTGCGTCATCGAGCCGGTGACGGCCTTAAGCCGCTGGCGGTCGGAGCGCTGCGTCAGCCCGCCGAAGAGGTCTCCCGCGGCGAACGGCCGGTGGCGGCTGCCGGTCTCGGCGTAGTTCACCACGTAGCACAGGCCGGCGTAGCACATCTGAAGCTCCTTGGCCAGGAACACCTCCGGCACGAAGGTATGCGTCACCAACTCCGCGCCGATGGTCGCCAGCATGCGCACCTCGGCGGGGGTCTCCAGGCGGGGGCCTTCCATCACGGCCGCGGCGCCGGCGGGGTGGTGCACCAGCTTCATCTCCCCCAGCACCTGCTCCAGCACGCCGCGGAGCGTGGGGCAGAACACCGGGAACTGCCGCAGGAAGCCGAGAGGGGAGTTCTCGAAGAACGTCTTGTCCCGCAGGTACGTGCGGTCGATGAGGTCGTCGAGGATCACGAGGTCTCCCACGGCCACGTTGTGGGTGACGGCCCCGCACGGCCCCCAGGCCAGCACGCACTGCACGCCGAGGTCTTTGAGGGCGTAGAGGTTCGCGCGGTGGTTGACGGCGCGGTGGGCGGTTTTGCCGAGGCCCGCGCCATAGCGCGGCAGCAGGTAGACTTCTCGCCCGTCGAGGTCCACGAGGAACATCCGCCCGCTTTTGCCGAAGGGCGTGTCGCGCGGGGGCTGCGGCCGGCCGGCGAAGCGGCCTTCGGTGTACTGGCGGTGGATTTCCTCGCCGGCGATGCAGGCCATCGTGGCGGACATAGACACTCTCCCTCTCGCCCCGGCCGGCCAGCCCGACGGCTCCGCGCCGCGGGCCCGCCTCGCGTCAGACTTCGTATCGCGGCGCGCCGGCCAGGTCGATGGCGTGGAACTGCCCGGGAACCAGCCGGACCTTGTTCAGCGGCCCGGCGAACCGCTCGCGCAGCATGTCCATCAGGCCGCCCAGCAGCATCGTCTGGAGCTGGAAGCGGTGGCTGGAGGAGTCCACCATCACCGTCAGCACGCCGCGGTGGAAGCTTTCCAGGGCGGTGTGGTCGGCGATGTCTTCCGGGATGACCTCATCCCAGACCGTGGCGAGCCTGCTGAGCTGCTTGACGCGGCGGGCCAGCTTATGCTTCATGAGCACGGCCAGCGGGTGGCGCAGCGGCGTGGCGGGTTCGTAGAGTTGCCTTTGCTGCCAGACCGTTCGCAGTTGTGCATCGTCCATGACCGGTTACTCCCAACGGCCGAGTGCTGCTGTCTTCCGTGACGCCGGATGCCCGTTGAGCCGCGCGGCGGGCGACGTGTCCGGCGGGGTTCCGCCGCCAAGGGCGGAACCTATCATACGCATCGCCCATTTCAAGCGTAAAACATGAATCGAACGGTCGCGGGCCGTCGGCCGCTCAGCCCAGGTCCACCGGCATCAGCACGTACAAGAAGTCCGTGCCGCTGCGGACGATGGCCGGCTTGTTGGCGGCGTTCATCTCCAGCGCCACGTCGTCGGTCTCGATCACCCGCAGGGCGTCCAGAAGGAACTGCGGGTTGAAGGCGATCTCCACCGGCTCGCCGTCGTAGCGGATCGCGCAGGAGACCTCCGCCTCGCCTGTTTCCGGCGCGCGGCTGGAGAGCGTCACGCTGTCGGCCGAGAAGCTCAACCGCACGCCCTTGGACTCCTCGTTGGTCAGCAGGGCCGCCTGGCGTAGGCGGTGCTCGAACTCGTTGGTGTTGATGCTCGCCTTGCGAGTGCATTCGCGGGGAATCACGTCCCCGTACTTCGGGAAGTTGCCCTGCACCAGCGAGCTGACCAGCACCGCCCGCGCCGTGCGGACGAGGATCTGGTTCTCCAGCACCTTCACCTCCAGCATTTCCTCGCCGTCGCCGGCGACGCGCTGGATCAGCCCCATCAGCTTGGCCGGGACGATGGCGGAAATATCCTTCTCGACGGCCTTTTTCAGGGCGCCTTTGGCCTGGGCCAGCCGGTGGCCGTCGGTGGCCACGAGCTGGAGCTTTTTGCCGGTCGCCTCCCACAGCACGCCGGAGATGGCGTAGTGGCTGTGCGTCTTGGAGGTGGCGAACAGCGTCCGCCCGATCATGCCCGCCAGTTCGGCCGCGGGGATCTGGAAGTGCCCGTCGCCCTCGAACTCCGCCACGGCCGGGTACTCGCCGGGGTCGTAGCCGAAGATCTTGAAGTGGCTGCCCGCCCCGCGGAGGTGGACGGTCTCCTTCTCCGTCTCCAGGGCGATGCTCTCTTCCTGCCCGCTCTCGCGGACGATGCCGTTGAGCCGGTCGGCCGGAATGAGCGCCTCGCCCTCCTGCTCGATCTGCACCTGCGTGATCTGGTAGCGGCAGGCGGCATCGAGGTCGGTCGCCAGCAGCGTCAGCGCCCCGTCCGCGGCGATCATCTTCACGCACTGCAGCACGGGCTTGGGCGTCCGGCTGGCGACGATGCTTCCGGCGAGAGTCAGCGCTTCCTGCAGGGCGGCGGTCTGCGCGATCACCTTCATGTGCGATTCCTTCCTCTTTCCGACGGGCCGTTTCGGCCGGGGAGGCCCAAGGCCCCGCGCGCCGGCGCCGGCCCGATGCTGTCGGGGCAGTTATACGAGCCCCGCGGGCCGCTTGCAAGGGCCTCGGGCCGGTTTTCCGGGGCGACCGCAAAGTCGTGTGTGACCTGCAAAACACGTTCGCAACGGGTCGCGCTGGAGGGGAGAACTGCCTTCCGGGCCGAAGGTTCGGATAGGCGCTTAGCCGGCGCTGTCAGGCTCCGGGAAGGGGCGTCCAAAGAATCGGAGCTTCGAAGAGGCGAAAAGGGGCCTTCTTTCGGCCCGTCCGGCCGGACAACGCCCCTGGGAGGCCGGCAATGGAGATTGCGTATTCTTCGGGGTTTTCCGGCTTGCAGGATTGCCCGCGGCTTGTCCTGCGAGGATAATGCAGCAGACATCTTCTGGGCCACTACAAGGGGGCCGGAATTGCTGAAGACGACCCGCTACTTCCGCGAGCAAGTATTAAGAAAGCGACCCTATCTGCGGGAGGAGTGGATACAATCAGTTCTGGACGCGCCGGTCAGGCGGCAGGCGCAGCCGGACGGACGGATTCGCTTCTGGGCCAAGGTCGCGGATCTCGATTGTCGCTATCTGCGCGTTGTGACACTGGAGGACGGCGAAACGGTTCACAACGCGTTTCCGGATCGAGGCTTTTCGATAGGAGATGCCCAACAGGACGAACGGTAATGAAACTCCAGTACTACCCCGAGACCGATTCGCTATACATCGATCTGACTAGCCGAACCAGTGTGGATTCCGTCGAGATCGCCGACGGCATCGTTGTCGACTTCGATGACGAACGTAATGTCGTTGGCATCGACATCGACCATGCCAGCAAACACCTGGACCTTTCCGTCGTCGAGACCCTCTCTCTGCCCACGCAACGCCGGAAAGTGAGTTGACTTCCGCATGACGGGACGCCCCGACAAACCCCAGCGTCCGGAAGACTTCCGGCTGGTCTACGAAGGCGAGCCGCTGCTGCCGTTCTACGCGGCGGAGATGCTCCGTCCGCACGTAGGCAAGACGGTGTGGGTGGCGGACGCCGCCGGCCGGACGCGCCGCGGCATCCTGCGGACGGTTCCGTACCTGGACGAGGACGCCGCCGACAGCACCGACGCCGTGGAGTACGAGGACGAGCGCCCGCTGTACCTGCGGAAGATCGTGGCCATCGCGTACTACGAGCCGCGGTGAGCGATCGCCGGTTCCGGGCGAAGCCGGAAAATGCACCGGGCCCGGACGATTCGGCAACCGTCCGGGCCCGTATGCGGTTGGGTCCTGCGTTCAGCAGGCCGTCACCTGCCTAACGCAGGCCACCTATGTCAAAGTTTGTCACGAATCACCTCCTCTCTCAGCGGGGTCCTGCCCAGCCGTCGCTCCGTCCGCCCCGTGGGGCCGCCGAAGCCGCCGAGCTGCCAATCCCCGGCACGTCTGCCGAGGCCCGCGCCGGCCGGGGCGTCCTGTGCCCGAAGGCGGTGCGCCGTCGGCCAACGGAAAGGCTCACCGGAGTCAGTGAACCCTTCAACAGATCATTTTACCGCGAAATCGGAAAAGCGCAAAGAGTCTAATCGACCAGAATTCGTCGGACGCGCCCGCCCAATCGGCAGGTGACCTCGTAGGGAACCGTCCCGGCCAGGCGGGCGAGGTTCTCCACGGAGTGCGGATCGGCGGGGTTGGGGGAGAAGATCTCCACCTCATCGCCCACTTCGGCGGCGGGGCAGTCCGTCACGTCGAGGATGAGCTGGTCCATGCTCACGCGTCCGCGCACCGGCACGTCCGCGCCGCGCACGCGGACGGTCGACCGGTTTGACAGGCAGCGCAAATACCCGTCGCCGTAGCCGACCGGCGCCAGGGCCACCCGCCCGTCGCGCGGGAACTCGTACGTCAGTCCGTAGCCGCAGCGGCTGCCGGCCGGCACGGGCTTGATCTGCATCAGCCGCCCGGTCAGGCGCAGGCACGGGCGGAGCGGGAGCCTGGTGTTCATCTCGTCCGACGGCTGATAGCCGTAGATGGCGATGCCGGGGCGGACCATGTCGAGGTGGCTTTCCGGCAGGTCGATGGCGGCCGCGGAGTTCGCCGCGTGCAGCGTGAGGCCGGCCCGACCGCCGGATTGTTCCACCGCCCGGTCGAACGCGGCGAGTTGCCCGCGCGCGGAGGTCTTGTCCGCCTCGTCGGCGGCGGCGAGGTGCGTGTAGAGCCCGGTGAGCTTCACGTGCGGCGCCGCGCGGGCCGCGGCGATGAGTTGCGGGGCCTGCCCGGCCGGAACGCCGGAGCGCGTCATGCCCGTGTCGATCATTACATGCACCTCGGCGTCGGCGCCCACTCTCTCGGCGGCGGCCGACACGAACTGCACCTCCCGCGGCGCGACGACCGTAAGAGTCACCCGCGCGGCGATCAGCGCCTCCAACGCCTCATGCAGGTCCGGGCCGTGCGTGTAGGCACAGGCGGAGAAGAACATCATTATCGGCCGCTCGTAGCCGGCCTGCCGCAGCAGGAGGGCTTCTTCCGGCGTGGCCACGCCCAGCACGTCGGCGTGCTCGGCCAGCAGGCCCAGCAGCTCGCGCAGGCCGTGGCCGTAGCAGTCGGCCTTGACCACGGCGCAGAGCTTCGTGCCCGCACCGATGCGCTCGCGCAGCAGCCGCAGGTTCTGTGCGACGGCTGAGGCCGATATTTCCGCGGTCAGGTAGCTTTCCATGGTGCCGGTCCCCGGCGGGCGTTGGGCGCCTCGCCGGCGGCAAGCGTACCGGATTTGCCGGCCGAAATCACCCTTCCCGCGGGTGCGGCGGGTTGTTTCCTCTCGCCCGCTTGGCCATAATGCCCGCTGCAAGGCGGCTTCTCTCTCCGGCAGGGCAAGGCGCTGCAGACCTCACGGTGAATCGAACTATGTCCGCGACGCCATCCGAGACCCCGCAGGCGCCCACACCCATCCGGCTGTTGCTGCTGGAGGCGGGCGGGGCGGTGCATTCCTGCCTGTCCGCGGCCGCAAAGGGGCAGGCTCTGTCGCTGGAGATACAGGCGGTATCCGACGCCGAGCAGTTCCTCGCCGCCGCGGGCGAGGGCGAGTGGCACGTGGGAATGGTCGCGGCCAATGAAGGCGCAGCGAGCCTGGAATCCGTGGTTCACGGCCTGGCGGCGGCCGTGCGGCGCCTGCCGCTGGTGGTGGTCGCGCCGCGGGAGGTGTCCGCCACCGACCTGATGGCCGCCGGCGCGCGAGACGTGGTCCGCCCGGAGGAACTGGACGACCGGCTGCCGGGCGTGCTCCGCCGCGAGGCCGATCGCGTGGAGCGGCTGTTCCTGCACCGGGAACTGGAGTCCAGCCGGCGGAGGCTGGAGAGCATTATCGAGTCGCTGCCGGACGCCACCTTCGCCATCGACCTGTCGCGGCGGGTGATCGCCTGGAACCGGGCCATCGAGGAGATGACGGGCATCCCCAAGGCGCGGATCATCGGCCGAGGGGAGTATGCCTACGCCGAGCCGTTCTACGGCGAACGCCGGCCGCTGCTGGTGGATGTGCTGCTGGACGAGGCTTCAGGCGACAGCCCGCACTATGAGAGCATCCACCGCGGCGGGCAGGGGATATGGGCGGAGGTGTACACCCCGCACATTCACGGCGGCAAGGGAGGGCACTTATGGGGGTTCGCCTCGCCGCTGTTCGACCGCGACGGCAACATGGTGGGCGCCATCGAGTCTGTCCGGGACATCACCGAGCGCAAAGAGGCCCAGGAAGAGCTGCTCCGCAAGGAAGAGCAACTCCGCCACACGACGAAGATGGAGGCCATCGGACGGCTGGCCGGCGGCGTGGCCCATGACTTCAACAATCTACTCACCGTCATCCTCGGCAACTGCCAGATGCTCCAGGCGGACTGCGAAGATTCGAATATCGCCTCCGGCCTGGAGCAGATCCACAACGCCGCCCGCCGCGCGGCGGACCTGACCACGGAACTGCTGACCTTCGCCCGCAAGAGCAAGCTGGAGATCCAGCAGGTCGATCTGCACGAGACGATCGGGGAGGTCATTTCCCTGCTGGGCCATGGCCTGGAGCATGGCGTAACCATCGAGACGGAACTGTCCTCGGCCCGTCCTGTGGTTCTGGGAGACCCCGGCCAACTGGAGCACGCCCTGCTGAATCTGGGCCTCAACGCCCGCGACGCTTTGCCGGACGGCGGGAAGATCGTCTTCGCCACGGAGGATGTGACGATCGCCGAGGGCGCGTTCCGCCATCTGCCGGAGGGCCTCGCGCCGGGGCGGTACGTGCGCATCCGCGTCAGCGACACCGGCGTCGGCATGGACGAGCAGACGGTCAGCCGCCTGTTCGAGCCGTTCTTCACCACCAAGGAAGTGGGCAAAGGCACCGGCCTGGGGCTGGCGAGCGTGTACGGGTGCGTGCAGAACCACAAGGGGGCGGTGATGGTTTCCAGCACCCTAGGCCGCGGGACCACATTCACCGTGTTTCTGCCGGTGGCGGGCGCGGAGGGCGGCGGCGACGGGCTGCCGGCGGGGGGCTGACCGGCGTTATTTCGCACAGTCCTAACACGGAACCGCCGGGGCATCGGCTAGAATGGGCCTCCCGCTTCCAGTATTACGGAGACAAGACAGATGAGTAATCGACGTTATCTCGGGCGTTGGATCCTTTGCGGGCTGTTGCTGGCGACGGCGGTCTTCGGCGCCGGTCGCGCCGCCGCCGCCGCGAAGGCCAAGAACGTGATCCTGATGATCGGCGACGGCATGGGCTTCGAGCAGGTCCGCGCGACGAGCTATTTCATGGCCGGCCGGAGCGGCGCGCTGAGCATGGAGAGCATGCCCGTCTCCGGCGAGATGGCCACCAGCACCGCTGTGCGGGACGCCGTGACAGACTCCGCCGCCGCGGGCGCCGCCATGGCCACCGGCGTGAAGGTGCGGAACGGCGTGCTGAGCCTGCGGATTCCCGGTGACGGCAAGCCGCTGCCCACGATTTTGGAGATCTGCCGCGACAACGGCCTGCGCACCGGGTTGGTGACCACCACGTACCTCACGCACGCCACGCCGGCGGCGTTCGCCGCGCACGTGCCGCGGCGCGGCATGGCGCGGGAAATCGCCAAGGCTTACCTGGTGAGCGGGGTGAACGTCCTGATGGGCGGCGGCGGCAAGGGGATGTCCGCGGAGGCCGCCCGCGTTGCCGGCTACACCGTGGTGGAAGACCGCGCCGCTCTGAATGCGATCCAGGCGGGCACCCGGAAGGTGTGCGGGCTGTTCGGCGAGGGCCACATGCCCTACGAGTACGACCACCAAACCGGCGAGCAGAAGCCCTACAAGATACTTCCCCACCTGACGGAGATGACCGCCAAGGCCCTGGAACTGCTCTCGGCGGGCGAGAAGGGCTTCTTCCTGATGGTCGAGGGCGGACGGATCGACCACGCCTGCCACAACAACGAGATCGAGCGGGCCATCCACGAGACCATCGAGTTCGATCGGGCGGTGCGGACGGTGCTGGACTGGGCGAAGGACCGCCAGGACACGCTGGTGATCGTCACGGCCGACCACGAGTGCGGCGGCCTGGCCGTGCTGAGCAACCCGGGGAAAGGCCGGGTTCCCGAGGTGCGCTGGGGCAGCGAAGGCCACACCAGCCTGCGGGTGCCGGTGTTCGCCTGGGGAGCGCATTCGAAGCTTTTCGCCGGCCGTATTGACAACACGGACATCTTCCGGCGAAGCTTGAAGGCATTGGGCCAGGCGGAAGCGCCCGCCCCGGCCGCGGCGGAGGCCGACGCCAAGCAGCCGGCGCCGAAGGCCTCCGAGCCGGCCTACCAGCCCTGAGGCGATACGGGTGGGGGATGGGTGTGCGAGCACTTGCCGCGGACAGAATGGCGCGTCGACGCGACCGGCACGGCCTGCACGAAGGCTGCCTGGCCGGGCTGCTGATCGCCCTGGCGGCGATGGGCCAGCCCATCCTCACGGCCATGCTCAGCGAGTGGAGCCACACCGCGGCGCTGATCGCGCCGAGCATCGCCTGCGTGACGCTGATCTGCCTGATCTGCCCGGACACGGCCCTGCCGATCCTGTCCGTTTTGTCCATCTACGCTGTGGAGTTCGCGCTGCTGGGCATGGGCAAGTACCCCGCGGGCGCCAGCATCGTGCGGGAGGTCTTCCTCGGTGCGGTCGAGGGCGACTGGGGCCGAGCGGCGAGCTGGGGTGGCGTGCCGGCCGCGGCGGTAGCCATGGGGGGCGTGGCCGTGATGGCTCGCAGGCGCATGCCGCTGTGGGGCAAACGGTTCCGAACGAATCTGCGCATCCTGGACCGTCGCCCGCTGCGGTTCGTGCGGGCGTACCGCTGGGGTCTGCTGGCGTTGCTTTTCGGGCTGGTGCTGGACACCGTCACCACCATGCGGTTCATGTATCGCTGGGGGCCCAGCGCGGAGCTTCACCCGGCCATGCAGATCATGGCGAGGCAACTTGGCGTGACGCTGGGTGTGCCGGTGGCCTCGGCGGTGCGGGCGGCGTTTGTGGTGTTCGTGGCGGCCATCTGGCGGCCCTGGACGCGGCCGATCCTCTATGTCACCGGCGTCCTGTATACGCTGGCCGCCGCCAGCAATCACTTCGGGTGGCTGTAGAGCAGTTTACAGAAATCTTGTCGCCCTGTTGCTGGTTGCGGCTTCGCCTGGCGGCGTCCGGCTGCATCGACAAGGCCACGGCATTGCCTGCTTCGCCGTCCTTGCCAGGCTTGCGGTCACCGACGAACAGGACGACAATCTTTTCGCATATTGCTCTTGCCGCAACCGGGCGAGCGCGGGGCGCGACTTGGTCAGAATAACGCGATTGCACACGCCGGCGGACGGGCTCGTGTTTGACATTGACCGGCCGGCGGGCCTTGGGTAAGGTGATAGCGATGGCCCGGCGGCGGACGCCGTCCGGTCCGGAAAGGGCTCTCGATATGGCGATTCAGAACTGGTCGGACAATATCACGGTCGTCGAACTGGCCGACGACCCGCAGTTCACCGAAGACCTCACCAACCTGATGGACCGGCTGGAGCAGCAGCCCAGCGACGTGGTGCTGAACTTCGCGGCGGTGAGCTTTATCAACTCGTCGAACATCGCCAAGCTGCTCCGCCTGCGCAAGCAGATGATCGGCGACCAGCGCGGCTTGATGCTCTGTGACGTCAACACGCAGGTCTGGGGCGTGTTCCTGGTGACCGGGCTGGACAAGATCTTCGACTTCACCAACGATATCGCAACCGCCTTGGCCACGCTGCAAATGGCCAACAACGAGGGCGGCCAGGCGTAGCTTCTCCTTTCAATTGCCGCAACACTCCGCCCGTGAATGGGTTACATCGCGGGCAGTTCTTCTGCGCAGCGGCGACGCCTCCCCGCGGCGGGCCGGTTTGCCGGCGCGGACGGTTTGGGTAGTTGTTGTCGGCGGAATGGGGGCATGCTATACTCCACGTTTTGCGTACCTATGCCGAATAAGGACAGGACATCCTCTACCCCTGAGCCTGGGGTCCATGGTGGAGGCGGCGGCTCCGCGAGGGGCCGCAACGGCAAACGGCCGACGGCCGAGCAGCGGCCCAAGCCGGTTCCCGACGCCCGCGAGATCGTCGTGCTCGGGGCCAAGGAGCACAACCTCCAGTCCATCGACGTGCGGATACCGCGCGACAAGCTGGTGGTCATCACCGGCCTGAGCGGCTCGGGCAAGAGCTCCCTCGCCTTCGACACCATCTACGCCGAGGGGCAGCGCAAGTACGTGGAGAGCCTCTCGGCCTACGCGCGGCAATTTCTGGAGCAGTTGGGCAAGCCGGACGTGGAGCACATCGAGGGCCTGCCGCCGACGGTCGCCATCGAGCAGCGCGCCGGCGGACACAACCCGCGCTCCACCGTCGCGACGACCACGGAAATCTACGACTACCTGCGGCTGCTGTTCGCCCGCGTCGGCGTGCCGCACTGCTGGGCGAAGCTGCCCGGCGGCGGAACCTGCGGCCGGCCGATCACCTCCCAGACCGTCAGCCAGATGGTGGACCAGATCCTCGGGCTGCCGGAGGGCACGCGGTTCATGGTGCTCGCCCCGGTCATCCGCGGGCAGAAGGGCCGGCACGAGGAACTGCTGCGGCACGTCCAGCGGGAGGGCTACGTGCGGGTGCGGATCGACGGGCGGACGCACGAACTGAAGGACCTGCCCGAGCTGGACAAGAACCGCAAGCACACCATCGACGTGGTGGTCGACCGGCTGATTTTGCGGGAGTCCGTGCGCATCCGCCTGTCGGACAGCATCGAGACGGCGCTGGGCCTGGCCGGCGGGCTGGTGGTCATCTCCCACGAGGAGAAACCACCCCAGCCCGAGGACGCCGAAGGCGGCGACGGCAATGGGAACGGCGCGATGGGCAAACAGGCCGGCGCGACCTGGAAGGACCAGCTCTTCAGCGCCACCTACGCCTGCCCGAAGCACCCGGAGGCAAACCTGGAAGAGCTCGCCCCGCGGATGTTCAGCTTCAACTCCCCCTACGGCGCGTGCGACGAATGCGACGGGCTGGGCACGATCCTCGAATTCGACCCGGAGCTGATCGTCCCGGACGTGACGCTCTCGCTCAGCCAGGGCGCCGTCGACGCCTGGCGCCACGGCGGCAAGCGGATGAACATCTTCTACAATCGGCTCCTGCGGCAGTTCTGCCGACGCTACGAGGTGTCGCCGACCCTGCCGTACGCGGACATCCCCGTCGCCAAGCGCCGCAAGCTGATGGAGGGCGACCCGTCGGCCGACTGGGAGGGCGTGAGGCCGAACCTCAACCGCCGCTGGCGCAACACCGACAGCGAGTTCGTCAAGGCCCGCCTGCACGGGTACATGTCGGAGCAGCCGTGCCCGGTCTGCGGCGGCGCGCGGCTCAAGCCCGCCTCGCTGGCCGTGACCATCGACGGCCGGAACATCTGCGACGTGACGCGGATGAGCATCGCCGAGGCGCTGGCGTACTTCGACGCCCTGGAGTTGGACACCGAACGCTCGCAGATCGCCGAGACGATTCTCCGCGAGATCCGCCACCGGCTCACGTTCCTGCGGGACGTGGGGCTGGACTACATCTCTCTGGACCGCACCGCCGGCACGCTCTCCGGCGGCGAGGCGCAGCGCATCCGCCTGGCCACGCAGGTCGGCAGCGGGCTGGTGGGCGTCTGCTACGTGCTGGACGAGCCGACCATCGGCCTGCACCAGCGGGACAACGTGCGGCTCATCCGCACGCTGGTGCATCTGCGAGACATGGGCAACACCGTGCTGGTGGTCGAGCACGACGAGGAGACCATCCGCTGCGCGGACCATATCATCGACATGGGCCCGGCCGCCGGCCGCCACGGCGGGCGCATCGTCGCGCAGGGAACCATCGAAGACATCCTCTCCTCGGAAGCCTCCATGACCGGCAAGTACATGTCCGGGCGGATGGAGATCGAGACGCCCCCGCGCCGGCGGAAGCTCTCCCGTAAGAAGTGCCTGGAGCTGCGCGGCTGCCGGGAGCACAACCTCAAAAACCTCTCCGTGCGCTTCCCGCTGGGCGGCATCTTGTGCGTGACGGGCGTCAGCGGCTCCGGAAAGAGCACGTTGGTGAACCAGACGTTGCTGCGGGCGCTGAAGCGCCGCATCTACACCTCGCGCGAGAAGCCGGGCGAGTTCGACAAAATCCTAGGCGTCGGCAAGATCGACAAGGTCATCGAGATCGACCAGTCGCCCATCGGCCGCACGCCGCGGAGCAACCCGGCCACGTACACCGGCGTGTTCGACCTGATCCGCCAGCTCTTCGCCAAGACGCGCGAGGCGAAGATCCGCGGCTACAAGCCGGGGCGCTTCAGCTTCAACGTCAAGGGCGGCCGGTGCGAGGCTTGCCAGGGCCAAGGCACCAAGAAGATCGAGATGCACTTTTTGCCGGACATCTACGTGCAGTGCCAGGCGTGCAAGGGCGCCCGCTACAACCGCGAGACGCTGGAGGTCCGCTACAAGGGCAAGACCATCGCCGACGTGCTGGCGATGCGCGTGGAGGAGGCCCTGGGCTTCTTCGACAGCTTCCCGAAGGTCAAGCAGCTTCTCAAGGCCCTCAACGACGTGGGCATGGGCTACATCGAACTCGGGCAGAGCTCGACCACGCTCTCCGGCGGCGAGGCGCAGCGCGTGAAGCTCGCCAGCGAGCTGGGCAAAACCGCCACCGGCCACACGCTGTACGTGCTGGACGAACCGACCACCGGCCTGCACTTCGCGGACATCCACAACCTGCTGAACGTGCTGAACCGCCTGGCGGACATGGGCAACACGATCATCGTCATCGAGCACAACCTGGACGTGATCAAGTGCGCGGACTGGATCATCGACCTGGGGCCCGAGGGCGGCGACGCGGGGGGAACCATCGTGGCCGAGGGCACGCCGGAGCAGGTCGTGCGCACCGCCTCCAGCTATACCGGCCAGTTCCTCGCCGGACACATGAAGCAGCATGTCGCGGCCGACGCGGCGGAGTGAACCGCGCCGCTGGCCCGGTGATCGCCGCGGCGCCGCGAGAGCGGAACGCAGTTAGGCGACGGAGAGAGGTTACGTCGGCCTATGGCCGGCCGTCCGACGGTTGCTCGATCCGCCCTTCTTAGAACGGCGCGGCGTCCGCGCCGTCGTCCGAGGGACCCTCATCGGCTTCGCCCGGCGGGGCGGCGTTCAGCGGGCGGGGCTTCTCTTCCTCCCCGACCGGCGAGCCGTCGAGGTGCTTGAGTTCGGCCACCGGATGGGCCTTCTCGTGGTTCATCAGTTCCAGTTCGAGGGCCTTGCGCTTCTCCTCGTCCAGTGTTTTCCAGCCCACGCGGCCGCGGCACTTGGGGAAGTTCGAGCAGCTCAGCCACGGCCCGCGCTTGGAGCGGCGGAGGTTCATGTTGCCGCCGCACTTCTCGCACGGAACGTCCACCTCCAGCGGCGGCGGGGTGGGGTGCTTGAGGAACCCCTTGCGGTCGAGGTTCACCACCCCCTTGCACTCCGGGTAGTTGGCGCAGCTCAAGAACGGCCCGAACCGCCCGCGCCGCAGCAGCATTTCCGCGCCGCATTCCGGGCAGGCCACGTCCACGCGCACGTCCTCGACCTTCTTGCCTTCCTTGTCCACCGGATAGGTCTGCTTGCAGTCCGGGTAGCCCGTACAGGCCAGGTACCGCCCGTTGCGGCTGAAGCGGTAGACCATCGGCTTGCCGCATTGCTCGCAGGTGTAGTCGCTCGGCTCGGTCTCCGCCTTGGCGTGGACCATCTCTTCCATCGCCGTTTCCAGCGTCTTGTGGAACGGGCCGTAGAAGTCTCGCAGCACGGACACCCAGTCCATCTGGTGGTCTTCCACGCGGTCGAGCGTGTCTTCCATCTGCGCGGTGAAGCGGATGTCGAACAGCTCCGGGAAGTGCTTCACCAGCTTGTCGGTCACCACCGTGCCGAGGTCCGTCGGGTGGAAGGAGCGGTCCTGGAGGCGGGCGTACTCGCGGTCCTGGATCGTCTTGATGATGCTGGCGTACGTGCTCGGCCGGCCGATGCCGTCGGCCTCCAGCGCCTTGACCAGCGAGGCCTCGGTGTACCGCGGCGGCGGCTGGGTGAAGTGCTGGGTGGGGTCGATGTCGGCCGGGGCCACTGGCCGCCCCGTCGCCAGGTCCGGGAGGATCTGGTCTCCGCCGGAAGGCAGGCCCATCACCCGCAGGAAGCCGTCGAATTTCAGCGTGCGGCCCATCGCCTTCAGCACGGCCGGGCCGGCCGGCGTTTCCACGGTGATGTCCGCCTCCGTCACGCTCCACACGGCGGGGGTCATCTGGCAGGCGACGGTGCGCTTCCAGATCAGCGAGTACAGCTTGTACTGCTCGTCGCTCAAACAGCCGCGGAGGTCTTCCGGGCGGCGGGCGGCGTCGGTGGGGCGGATGGCCTCGTGGGCTTCCTGCGCCCGCTCGCCGGAGGAGTAGAAGTTCGGCTTCTCCGGCAGATAGGCCTTGCCGAACTTCTGCTCAATGAGGCCGCGAATCTGCCCGAGTGCTTCCTTGGAGAGATTCCGGCTGTCGGTTCGCATGTAGGTGATCAGGCCCACGCTGCCCTCGCCGGGCGTTTCCACGCCCTCGTAGAGCTGCTGGGCGATGCGCATCGTGCGGGAGGCGCTGAAGCGCAGGTACACGCTGGCGGCCTGCTGCAGGGTGGCGGTGGTCATCGGCGTCGGCGGGCGGCTCTTGCTCTCGCGCTGCCGCACGTCGGTTACGGTGTAGTCCGGCCGGCCCGCGGCCACGCCGCCGACCACGTTCACCACGTTGCGGGCGGCGCCTTTGGCCTTCTCGTTCGTGCTGCGCCGCACGTCCCGCACGTCCAGGCCGATGGCCTTCGCGGCGGCCAGCACGTCCTCGGCGTTGTCGGCCTCGAACCGCTTGCCCTTCCAGGTGGCCAGCTCCGCGCGGAACGCCCCGCGCTCGGTGAGGAACTCCTGCTGCTGCTGGCGGGTGGGGCCGTTGCCCTTTTCATCCCGCCGGGCAAGGAAATGCTTCCAGTCTTCGGCCAGTTTCGCCGCGTCGGCCACATTCGGCGTGAGCACCGCGCCGATGCGCCAGTACTCTTCCGGCTCGAAGGCGTCGATCTCCCGCTCGCGCTCGACGATCAGCCGCACGGCCACCGTCTGCACGCGCCCGGCCGAGAGGCCCCTCGCCACCTTCTTCCACAGAAGCGGGCTCACCTCGTAGCCGACGATCCGGTCCAGGATGCGCCGCGCCTGCTGGGCGTTGACCTTGTCCATGTCGATGCCGCGGGGCTGGCGGAACGCCTCGCGAATGGCCGAGGAAGTAATCTCGTTGAACACCACGCGGCGGATGCGGTCCTCCGGCACGCCGAGGCTCTCGGCCAGGTGCCAGGCGATGGCCTCTCCCTCGCGGTCCAGGTCCGTTGCGAGGAACACTTCCGGCGCGCCGCGGGCGGCTTTCTTCAACTCCGCCAGCACCTTGCGCCGGCCGGTGAGCGGCTCGTAGGTGGGCGCGAAGCCCTTCTCCACGTCCACGCCGATCTTCTTGGCCGGCAGGTCCCGCACGTGGCCCATGGAGGCTTTGACGGTGTAATCGCTTCCGAGGTAGCGATTGATCGTTCGGGCCTTGGCGGGGCTTTCCACCACCACCAGCTTCTTGCCGCTGGAAGAACCGCCTTGGCTCCGGCCCTTGCGCGCGGAGGCTGCCTTGCCGGATTTCGCCCCGGACTTGCGGCCGTTGCGGCTGGATGTCTTGCCTGCGGTCTTCGCCAAAGCGCCTGGACCTCCGTATACATCTATATACAGCCCGCTGGTTGGGGCACCATTCTTTCGGGGCGGGCGGGCGGCTTGTCAAGCCTGCGCAGGAAGATTTTCGGTGGTGTAAGGGGGAGCACTTGAGGCAAAAGCACATTCCACACGCGGCAATCAAGGCGAAAACCCGCCCGGCGGATGATGCCTAAGATTATTTCGAGACTTGCTTTGCGTCCTGTTGCTGCCGCAAGATGGCCTCGGCGAGTTTGCGGGAAATAAAGATTTGTTTCACGTAGACCAGATCGGCGAGCTTTCGGCCGACTTCTCCTTTGCATCGCTCGTGCAGGACATACGGGCCGTGCTTGCGGCCTTCTTGCTCCACCCAGACCGGCTTGCCCTTGATGACGCCGATGATCGTCGAGCCGTCGATCAGCTTCACCCTCCACTGCAAGCGGCGGTACGGGTAGCTCTCGCCGGTGTAGACCTTCTCCGGCTCGCCCATCGCCTTCCACCGCCACTTCAGCTCCATGCGCTCTTCCAGCACGTCGGCCGTAATGCTCAGCACGGCGATCAGCGGAATCCGCCGCCAGCGATTCTCGGCCTCGACATACAGCTCCAGCGGCCGGCCCAGCGTGGTGTGCACGCCGCCGGCGAGGCGCGTGCCGTCGGAGAGAACCAGCACCCCCGGCACGGCATCCGGGTGGGTCCACTCGCCCCGGCCGAACGGGTTCGCGCCGGCGTGCGGATCGTCCGCGGCCGGTTGGCTGGCGGGCCGCGTGGCGGCCGGCTCAGCCCGGTTGAGCCAGTAGTCCAGGTTGCTCGCCGGCTGGGAGGCCGGCTCGGACTGTCCGGCCAGCAGCAGGGCCGCGGCGCAGAACGGGATGGCGGAAAGCCTTCTCATTTCACAGGTTCAGCTCCATGTCGGCCGGGCGGGGGGCTCTCGCGCCAGGCCGCCCCGCGGAAACGGGGGCGCAAACAGGGGCATGGCATTCCCGCGCCCGCGCGGTTACGCTAGTATACTGCATCCGACCCACGCGGAATGCAAACTCCGGACGGCGGGACATGAACCGAATCTGCGTGATCGACATCGCGGGCCTAAGCATGCGACTGCTGGAGCAGGCCGAGGGGTTGTGGCTGCGTTCGCTGGCGTCGCCGCCGGCGCCGCTGCGGCTCACCTTTCCGGCCGTGACGGCCAGCGTGCACGCCTCCATGACCACCGGCGAAGAGCCGGGCGCCCACGGCGTGATTTCCGGCGGCCTGTTCCGCCGGCTCTGCAAGGCCGTGAGCCTGGACGAGCGCTCCAACACGCTGCTGACCAAGAAGCGCTTCTGGCACGCCCGCGCGCTGCCGGAGCGGCCGAGCGTTTCGCTGCTGATGTGGTCCAACCCGCTGGCCGGCGCCGCCGACTACGTGCTGGGCGCCACCACCTACGGCGTGAAGTGCGAGAGCGTGGTGGCCTACCCGCGGGGGCTCTATGACCTGCTGAGCGGGGAGATCGGCGAGCTGGAGGCGGGCCTGCTGCGCGGGCCGGACGCCTCGTGGCGCGTCAGCCGGTGGATCGGCCGGGCGGCGGAGTGCGTCTGGCGCATCCACGAGCCGGACCTGCAATGGGTGTACCTGCCGGGCGTGAGCTTCGAGCAGGTCCGCCATGGGGCCTTCTCCGCGGAGGCCCTCTCCGCGCTGCGGGAGATCGACGCTTTCGCCAAGTCCCTGGCCGAGGCCGTGCAGGCGAGCGGCGGGCAGGTGATCGTGGTCTCCAACGGCGGCTACGTGAACGTGAGCCGTGTGTGCCGGCCGAACCTGCTGCTCAAGGAAGCCGGCCTCGTGAAGGTGCACCAGTCGGAGGCGGGAGAGCAGATCGACCTCGGCCGGTCGGCCGCGTTCGCGCTGGTGGACCACCAGGTGGCCCACGTGTTCTGCGAGAACGACGCCGTGGCCCGGCAGGCGGCGGAGATTCTCTCCGCCCAGCCGGAGGTGGCGGCCGTGGGCAGCCGGGACGAGTTCTTCCAGCGCGGGCTCGGTCACGACCGCGCGGGGGAGCGCATTGCCGCCGCGGCCTCGGACGCGTGGTTCAGCTACGCCTGGTGGAAGGATAACTCGTGCGCCCCGGCCGGCGCGGCGCACGTGGACATGCCCGGCAAGTGCGGCCACGACCCGTGCGAGCTGCTGGGCGGCGGCGACGAAAAGACGATCCGACCGGACGCGGCCCTCGTGCGGGCCAGCCGCGGCCTGACGGACATCGACCCGGCCGATCAGGGCATCCTGGCCGCAACGTGCCCGCTGCCGTTCGGCCCGGCCGACCGCGTGACGGACCTGCCGGAGATCATTCGCAAACGGATGTTCGCGTGAGGAAGCGCAGGCGGCGATGCTCGCGTTGAGTTTCCTGTTTCCGCTGGTTCTCTGGGGCGCCGCGGGCGCGGCGCTGCCGGTGATCATCCACCTCATCATGCGGACCAAGCCCCGCAAGCAGGTCTTTCCGGCGCTGCGGTTCGTCCGCAAGACGCATCAGGCGAACCTCTCCAAGCTGCGGCTGAAGCACCTTATTCTGCTGGCGATGCGGATGCTGCTGATTGTGCTGGTCGCGGCGCTGCTGGCCCGCGCGGAGATCCCGAATTACCGCTCCGTCATCGACCGCGAGTTGCCGGTGGCGGCGGTGATCGTCCTGGACGACAGCGGCTCGATGGGCTACCGGCTCCAGCGCCGCACGCTGCTGGCCGGGGCGAAGGAAACCGCCCGGCGGATCATCGCCCTTCTGCCGGAGCGCTCCCGTGTGGCGGTGCTCACCACGTCCGGTGGGCACGGAAGCGGCGGCTTCCACAGCGACCTGCGCCTGGCGGAGCAGGCGGTGGACGAGGCCACGGAAACCGTCAGCCACACCGGCCTGAGCGGCGCGCTCGGCCGGGCGTCGGCGATGCTGGCGGAGGGGGACCTGCCGCGCAAGGCGGTCTACGTTCTGACAGACATGACCGCCCAGAGCTGGCGAGACGCCCCGCCGATGCACGGCGCGGAGGACGTGGAGTTCGCCATTCTCAACCTGGGCGACCGGGAGGCGGCCAACCGGGCGCTTCTGGCCCCGCAGCTGCCGGCGGCCTTCGTGCCGCGGGGTGTGGAGGCCGTGCTGCAGACGGTGGTGACCGGCGCGCGGCTGGGCGGGGAGGTGCGCGTGGTGGCGGAGTTGGCCGGCCGGCCGGAAGACAGCAAAACCGTCGCCGTGCCGGCCGACGGCGGCGCGCCGGTGGACTTCACCGTCCGCCCGAGGGAAGAGGGAATCGCCCACGGGCGGATCGTGATGGAGCAGGAAGACTTCCTGGACATGGACAATGTGCGGTACTTCAGCCTGCGCGTCGGCAGCCCGCCGGCCGCGCTGATCGTGCGGGAAGGCACCAGCGTGGGCGCCGGCGACGAAACGAGCCGCCTGATGGCCCTGGCCATCTCCCCGCCGGGGCGGGGCGCGTGGATCCGGCGGAAGATGGTCACCAGCCGCGCGCTGGAGACGGTGACGCTGAAGGACTACCGCATGGTGGTGCTGGCCGACGTGGCGAGCCTGCCCGAGAGCCAGTGGGTGCAGTTGGCCCGCTACGTGGAGGACGGCGGGCGGCTGTGGGTGGTGGCCGGGCCGCTGCTGTCGGTGGCGTCGTACAATCTGCCGGAGGCGCAGCGGGTGTTGCCGGCCTCGCTCCGGCCGCCGGAGGCCCTCGCCGAGCCGGTCCGCCTGGCCGACCCCACGCGCCACCCCATGCTTCTGCCGTTCGTGGGACGGGAGAACCCGCCCCTCTCGCAGCTTTCGTTCTTCCGCCGGTTCGGCATCGAGGCCACGGGCATCGCGGCCGGGGCCGATGTGGTGCTGCGGTACCGCGACGGCGTGCCGGCGATCCTGACGCGCAGCGTCGGCCACGGGCGCGTGGTGTTCTGGAATTTCTCGCCGGCGCGGGCGTTCTCGGACCTGGCCCCGGCCGCGCAGTTCCCGGTGCTGGCGCTGCGCACGGCGCAGCAATTGGCCTCCGAGCCGGGCGACCGCACGCTGTACACCTACGGCGGCGTCATCGCGCTGCCGTTGCCGCGAGACATGCGCAACCCGGAGATCACCGTTCGCCGCCCAAGCCGCCCGCGCGGCGAACCGGCCTCCGCGGACCTGCGGGCGCGGGCCTTGGTGTTGACGGCCGATGAACTCGGCCCGTGGGAAGTGGAGTTCCTGGAAGGGGCGCGGAAGGAGGCGTTCGGCTTCAGCGTCAACGCCGACCCGGCCGAGAGCGACCTGACCCCCGTGCAGCGCGAGCGCGTGGAGGCCCTGTTCCGGCCGGACCGGCTCACCATCGCCGACAGCCTGGACGAACTGCGCCGCGCGGAGCGGACCGTCTCCCAGCCGCTGGACCTGGCCCCCGCGCTGCTGCTGGGGCTGCTGGTGCTGCTGACGGCCGAGAGCTTCTTCGCCAACCGCTTCTACCGCACGCCGCAACAGGATACGCCGGGCGCGCCGGCAGCGCGGTAGCCGATTTGCCATTGACCGCCCCAAGGGGCGCTGCTACCGTTTGCCTTCGATCCTCACCGCCACCGAACCGAGGCTGGAATGCAGGAATACGAGGAAATCAGGCGGCTCGTGAACGAACTGGAGCCGGAGATCGCCAAGGTGGACCGGGGCAACCGGGCCGCCGGCGTTCGCGTCCGCAAGCAGTTGCGGGAAATCTGCACGGTCTGCCAGGGCCTGCGGCGGAAGATTCTGGACGCCCGCAAGCCGTAACGCTCCAGCCGGCCACCATCGACCAGACCTTAACGGCAGGAAACACACACTATGCCCCGAGAGCCTTTAGTGGATCTGTCCACCATCGATCACAGCAAGGTGCAGATATCCAAAGAAGAGATCTACAGCGTCAACCCGCACCGCTACGAATTCGAGATGCTGGACGGCCTGTACTTCATCGACCCGGCCCACGGCAACATGGCCGGGTTCAAAGACATCACGGACGATCAGTTCTGGGTTCGCGGGCACATCCCCGGCCGGCCGCTGTTTCCGGGCGTGCTGATGATCGAGACGGCGGCGCAGCTCGTGAGCTACTACGCCATGACGCAGATGCCCGGCAGCGGCTTTCTGGGCTTCGCGGCCGTGGACGAGGTGAAGTTCCGCGGGCAGGTGAGGCCGGGCGAGCGGCTGGTGATGCTCGGCAACATGCTGGAGATGAAGCCCCGGCGCTGCATCGGTTACACGCAGGGCTTCGTGGGCGAGCAGATGGTCTTCGAGGGCCGCATCACCGGCATGTGGTTGTGACTGCGGGCCGCCGCTTGTGAACGGGCGGGTCTCCCGTAGGCGGGCGCCATTCGCCGTGGAGCGGCGCTGTCCGGAGCGACGGGGATCGACTGGCCCATGACTGACTGGACTCGGCAGTTTGAGGGGGGCTTCAGCATCCGCCCGCCGGTGGATGACCAGCATCTGGCCTCCCTTCCGGCCCGTAGCGGCCTGGCGCTGCTGCTGGCGGAGGGCGGCCGCCCGATCGCGCTGCTGCCCGGCGCGGACCTCCGCTCCCGCATCCGCAACCGCATGCGAGCCCCCGAGGCGGACCCCCGCCGCCTGGCGAACCTCCAGGCCGTCACGCAAACCATTCTCTGGCGGCGGACGTGGAGCCACTTCGAGACGGACTGGCGATTCCTGGAAATCGCCCGGCAGCTCTGGCCGAAGCGCTACACGGACCTGCTGGCCTGCAAACCGGCCTGGTTCGTGCACGTGAACCCCGCCGAGCAGGCCCCGCACTTCGCCCGCACGCGAGACCTCGCCGGGGCCACCGGCGTGTGCCTGGGGCCGTTCCCGAACGGCCGGTCCGCCGACCGGTTCATCGAAGTGCTGCAGGACGCCTTCGACCTGTGCCGCAGGGTTCAGTGTCTGCGCCAGGCGCCGCACGGCTCGCCCTGCGCGTACGCGCAGATCGGCAAGTGCCGCGGCGTGTGCGACGGCGCCACGCCGATGGACGAGTACCGGCAAGTGGTCGAGCGGGCGGCGGCCTTCGCCGCCGGCCGGCGCGCGGACGTGCTGGAGGCGTGGCGGCGGCAGATGAAGCGCGCGGCCGCGGACCTCGCCTTCGAGCGGGCCGCGAAGCTCAAGGCCCGCATCGAGCGCGCGGCGGAGCTGAATGCCGAGGCGTATCGGCACGTGGCCCCGGCCGGGGCCTTTCGATACATCGTGCTGCAGCCGGGCCGCTCGCGGCGGCGCGCGTGCATGTTCCTTGTGCGGGGCGGGAGCATCGTCGAGCAGAGGCCGGCGCGCTTCCCGCCGCAAGAGCGGCAGCTTGAGGCGCTTCTCGGCCGGGCGGGCGCGTTCATGCAGCGCGACGAGCCGATGGACGAGGCCGGCCCGTGGCGGCTGGGGCTGGCCGCGCGGTACCTGTTCAGCAGCCCCGAGAGGCGGGGCGTGATGCTCCGCTGGCGGGAAGACCTCAGCGCCGGCGAACTGGCGGAGACGATACGCCAGTCCGCGAAGGTACTGAACCTGCGCGAGCCGAAACCGCGATCGGGCGGAGGAAAAGGGGGCGGTCCGGCCCGCCGGGCGCCGAAGCCCGCGCCGGAGGAGGGGGGCTGAAGGAATCTCCGCGGAGAACCTGGCGGTCCGGTGGCGTATAATCGCGGGCGGACACGGAAGGATGCGGCACTGGATATGGGCATACGCGGCTTGGCAACTCGAAGGGGCGCCTCACGCCGAAGCCGGCGGTTCTGGCGATATGTTTCGCCGCGGCGGCACAGTGTGGGCGTGGTGGTCTTGGCGCTGCTGATCGGCCTGGTGTACGGCTATTGGTACCTCACCAACGACCGTCGCATCCGCGCCGAGGCCCAGCAGTACCTGCACGAGCTTACCGGCGCGGAGGTGCGCGTGGACCGCGCGCGGTTCAGCCTGTTTGGCGGCATCCGCCTGCATGGCGTGCGCCTGGTCGCCCCCGGCGACGCGGCGTCGGAGCCGTTCCTTCAGGCCCGGCAGGTGGTGCTGCGCCATCGGCCGGTGGCGCTGCTGACCGGGGGCGGCGTGCAGCCGACGAGCATCGTGTGCGAGGGTGCGGTGCTGCGGATCGAGCACGACTTCCGCACGGACACCACGAGCACCGCGCGGCTGATGGGCATGTCTCGTCCGCAGGGCATGCACTCGCTTGCCGAGGGAATGGACCTGCCGGAGATCCGCCTGACCGACTGCCGGCTGGACTTGGTGTACATCGAGGCGGGGCCGCGTCGCGTGCTTCGCTCGTTGCCGGTGGAGATCTCCATGGCGCCCTTCGCGGAGGGGCGGGGGTATCGCATCCGCTTCGAGGAAGGCGGCCCGACGGCGCGGGGCGACATTCGCGGGCGGATCGACCTGGACATCCGCACGGGACAGATGAGCTTTGGCGGGCAGTTTCCGGTGCGTCACGGGGTGCTGCCGGCGCAGTACAGCCAGTGGCTGGAGCGGTACAAGGTGGGCGGCACGGTGGAGCTGCCCGCCCAGCCGGCCCCGAGCGGCGCGGAGCGCAAGGTGGTGGTGCGGCTGAACGACTTCACGCTCCGCACCCCGCCGGAGGAGGGCGGGCTGGAGTTGGAGAAGGTCAACGGCACGCTGGAGTTCGAGGAAGGCAAGGTCACGATCCGCAAGATCTCCGGGCAGGTCAAGCAGGCCGGCTCGGCCCGGTTCGAGATGGCCGGGGAGTATCTCGGCTACGAGGCGGATGCGCCCTTCCGCATTCAACTGTCCGTCTGGCGGATGGAGCTTCCGAAGGCCGAGACGGTGGCCGGCGGGCTGGCCGAGGCGATGGACCGGCTGCACCGCACCTTCGCGCCCAGCGGGCCGGTGAACCTGGCGGTGGACTTTGGCCGGGCCGAGGACGGAAAGGTGCGGTTCCGCGGGGTGCTGGAGCCGGAGGGGATGTCTCTCCAGTACGTGGACTTCGCCTATCCGCTGAAGAATTTGCGCGGGCCGATTTCCTTCGACAGCGACGGGCAGGTGCGCCCGCGCCTCACCGCTCGCATGGGGGAGGCGAAGATCGACATCCAGGGCGAGGCGCCCTTCAACGGCGCCGGGCCGATGGACCTGTCCGTGACGGTGACCGGAGGGCGTCTGGAGCCGGCCGTCCGCGACGCCCTGCCGCCGGAGCACCGCTCGGTGTGGGACCGCTTCCGCCCGGAAGGCGGCGTGGATGCGCGCCTCCGCGTGCGCCAGGCGGGGCCGGACGCCCCGCGCAGGCTGGAGGCGACGATGACCTTCGGCGGCCGCGCGGCGTTCCGGTTCTCCGGGTTCCCGTACCGGCTGAGCGATGTGTCGGGCGTGGTGCGGGTGGAGGACGATACGGTCTTCATCGAGTCTATTCGCGGGCGGAAGGGACAGGCCGTCTGCCGGCTGGATGGGCGCATCCTCCACACCGGCACGCCGAAGGAGGACGTGCTGGTGACCGTGCTGGCGCACGATGTGCCCCTGGACGACGACCTGGCCAAGGCCCTCGCTCCGCGCTCGCGGGAGGCGTTCCGCTCGGCCCACTTCACCGGCACGGTGGCCGAGGCGCGGGCCCGCATCACGCAGAAGGACCTCCAGCCGCTGGACTTCACCGTGCAGATCACCGCCCGGCAGACCGGCGAGGTGGGCATGAAGCTGGACGCCTTCCCGTACGCGCTAACGGGCGTGCAGGGCGAGATCACCATCGAGCCGGAGCGGATGATCCTCAAAGACCTCACCGGCCGGCACGGCGAGGCCAAGGCGCGGGTCAATGGGGCGCTGTACTTTCTGGAGGGGCAGGACATCGGCCTGGACCTGGCGGTGCGCGGCACGGACGTGCCGGTGGATGAGGAGTTGCACGCCGCGCTGCCGCCGGGCGTGCAGCGCGTGTGGCGGCGGTTCCGCCCCGCCGGCACGGCCGATATCGACCTGATGCTCCGGCAAGACACGCCCACGGCGCCCGGCGAGCTGTACTACGAACTGGCGATTTTGGCTCGCGGCATGGAGGCCACCTACGAGGAGTTCCCCTACCCGTTCCGTAACCTTCACGGACGGATCGTCGCCACGCCCACGCGGGTGAATATCGAGAAGCTTCAGGCCGCCGGGGGCAAGTCCAGCGTGCTGCTCAACGGGGTGGTGGAGCTGGGCGAGAAGGTCGAGACAACCCGGTTGCAGGTGAAGGCGGCCGAGCTGCCGGTGGATGAGGCCTTGCTGGCGGCCATGCCGGCCGCGGTGCAGCCGCTGACCTCCCGCCTGCAGCCGGCCGGCACGGCCGACCTGGATATCCGCAAACTGCTGCTGGTCCGTCCGGCGGCGGCCGCCACGCAACCGGCCACGCAACCGTCCACGCGACCGGCCTCGCGCCAGGGGTGGGTGTGGGAGGTGGAGGGGGCCATCGGCTTTCGCGAGGCGGTGATGGACCTGGGCGCGGGGCCCAAGACCCTCACCGGCTCCATAAGCGGCAAGGGCGGACGGACGGACAAGGGCGCCCACCTCGACGCGGACGTGGCCCTCCAGAGCATCGAGGTGGGACGGGAGCGGAAGATAACCGACCTGTCCGGCAAAATGCGCAAAACCGCCGGCTCGGCCGTGGCGGTCGTTAGCGACATCGCCGGCAAGGCCCACGGCGGCCGGGTGGCGGGGCGGGCGGAGTTCCGCCTTACCGAGCCGATGGAGTACGGCATCGCCCTGACGGTGGACCGGATCGACCTGCACGATTTGGTCAATGCGGGGGTTGAGGACCCCAAGCAGCGCAGCGACGCCCGCGGGCTGCTGGCCGGCACGTTCCAGATGAAGGGCGCCACCGGCAAGAACGCCGACCGCCAGGCGACGGGACAGCTTCGCATCAGTCGCGGAAAACTCTATAAGCTGCCGGTCATGCTGGGGTTGCTGAATATCGTGTCTCTGTCTCTGCCGACGGACTCGGCGTTTACGGACGGGTACATCACGTACCATCTCCGCCGGGACACACTGCTGTTTCGGGAAATCCACCTGAGCGGTTCGGCGTTGTCGCTGGTCGGCTCCGGCCGCATGGACATGAAGACGGAGAAGCTGGACCTCGTGTTCCTCGCCGGCCCGCCGGGGCGGGTGCCGCGCATCAGCGCCTTGGCGGAGGAACTGCTGGCCGGTCTGGGGCGGGAGTTGATGGAGATGCGCGTCACCGGCACGCTCAGCAAGCCGCAGACCAAGACGGTGCCCCTGCGCGTGCTGGACGCGGTGATCCGCCGGCTGCTCTCGCCGGAACAGGAAGACAACTGACGCGCAGGGCAAGACGTTCACATGGGAGAGCCCCGAGCATTTCTCCCGAAGCGAAGCGGGGGGGGGTGCAGCACGGAGGGGGCTTTCGTATTCTTCCGCCGTCCGGTATCATCGCCCGGCGCAGACGCCAGCGCGAAAGGAGACACCGGCCCATGGCGGAAGTGAAAGTCGGCATCATCGGCGGCAGCGGCCTCGGCGACGCCCTGTGCGAGCAGACCGAGGGCAAGCGGACGAGCCTTTCCACGCCGTTCGGAGAGCCTTCCGACTCGCTGATCGAGACGGAATGGCGCGGCGTGCCGATCGTGCTGCTGAACCGCCACGGCCCCGGCCACGCCATCCACCCATCGAGGGTCAACTACCGCGCGAATATCTTCGCGCTGAAGGCGGCCGGCTGCACGCACGTCATCGCCTCCGGGGCGGTCGGCTCCCTGCGGGAGCAGATCGCGCCCAAGCACCTGGTGATCGCCGACCAGGTGATCGACAAGACCTACCGCCGCGCGCCGACGTTTTTCGACGAGCACTTCGCCGCCCACGTGGAGTTCGCCGCGCCGTTCTGCCCCGTCCTGCGAGACCACCTGCTGAACTGCGCCGACGCCGTGGACACCATCGTGCACGATGGCGGCACGTACGTATGCATGGAAGGCCCGGCCTTCAGCACGCGGGCCGAGAGCGAGATGCACCGGCTGTGGGGCGGAGACCTGATCGGCATGACGGTGATGCCGGAGGCGAAGCTCGCCCGCGAGGCGGAGTTGGCTTACGCCATCGTCTGCCTGCCGAGCGACTACGACTGCTGGCGGCCGGCGCCGACGGACCTGAGCAAGCACGAACTGCTCAAGGAGATCATCGGCAACCTCACCGAGGCCACCGGCAACGCCATCGCGCTGATCAAGGAGGCGGTGGGGCGGTTCGGCGAGATCGCCAAGGTCCCCTCTCCCGCGCACAGCGCGCTGGAGATGGCGATCTGGACGCCGCGGGAGGCGATCGCCCCCGAGGCGAAGCGGCGCTACGGCGTGCTGGTGGACAAGCACCTGTAGAGAGTGTTTCAGAGCCCGCGCGGCGCGGCGCCCCGGGCGAAGACGAGCGGCAGGGAGCCATGATGGACTGGGAGACTATTCGAGTGTTCGGCGGGGCGGTGATCAGCATCTTCGCCATCGTCAATCCGGTGGGCGGGCTGCCGACGTACGTGGGCCTCACGGAAGACATGGAGGTGCACGAGCGACGCAAAGTGCTTCGTATGGCGGGCGTTACGGCGCTGGGGATTATCGTTTCGATGGCGCTGGTCGGGCAGGTGCTGCTGGACAAGGTCTTCGGCATCGGCATCGCGGAGTTCAGCTTCGGCGGCGGGCTGGTGCTGGTGGTGGTGGGCATTCAATCCCTCACGCAGGCGCCTCCCTCCCGGCGCGAGGCGCACGAGATCGACCCCGAAGCGCGGCGCTCGCAGCATATGCGGCTGGCGATCTCGCCCATCGCCATCCCGCTGCTGGTGGGGCCGGGCAGCATCGTCAACGTGATGCTCATCGCCGGCCAGCACGGGCGATTGTTCGCGGTGCTGGCGTGCCTGCTGGCGTTCGGGGCGGTGATCTTCCTGCTGAACTACACGCATATCGCCTACCGGTTGATGCGGCGAGGCGGGGCGATCGCCGTGGGGCGGGTGATGACGATCTTCATCATCGCCCTGGGCGTGAAGCTGTGCTTCAGCGCGATGACGGCGGCTTTCCCGGCGCTGGTGGGCGGCGGGCCGGCGACCGCGCCGGCGCCGTGAGGGGGCTTCCTTCCTGAGAGGGCATCTGGTAAGCTGCGCGGCCCATGTTTGAGGCACTGACCGAGAAATTCAACGACGTCTTCCGGAAGATGTCCGGCCGGGGGCGCATTTCCGAAGACAACGTCCGCGACGCCATGCGCCAGGTCCGCCAGGCGCTGCTGGAGGCGGACGTGAACTACGCCGTCGCGCGGCAGTTCTGCGACGACGTGACGCGGAAGGCCATCGGGCAGGAGGTGATCCAGAGCCTCCGTCCGGGCGAGCTGATGGTGAAGATCGTCCACGACGAGCTCGTGGAGCTCATGGGCCCGGTGGACCCGAAGGTGTACTACGTCTCGCCGCCGCCGACGATCATCATGATGGCCGGCCTGCAGGGCTCCGGCAAGACGACCACCTGCGGCAAGCTGGCCAAGCTCATCATGCGGCAGGGGCATCACCCGCTGATGGTCGCCTGCGACCTGCAGCGTCCCGCGGCCGTGGACCAGCTCACCATCGTCGGCGAGCAGGCCGGCTGCCCGGTGTTCCGGATCGAGGGGGAGAAGAACCCCGTCAAGGTGGCCCGCAAGAGCCTGCCCCACGCGCGCGAGAATAACTGCGACGTGGTCATCATCGACACGGCCGGGCGGCTTCACATCGACGAAGAGATGATGAAGCAGGCCGAGGACATCGCCTCCGCCACGCATCCGCACCAGATTTACCTGGTGTGCGACTCGATGACCGGCCAGGACGCCGTCAACAGCGCCAAGGAGTTCAACGAGCGGCTGGAGCTGGACGGCGTGATCCTCACGAAGTTCGACTCCGACGCCCGCGGCGGCGCCGCGCTGAGCGTGAAGGCCGTCACCGGCAAGCCGATCAAGTTCATGGGCGTCGGAGAGAAGCTCGACGCGCTGGAGCCGTTCCACCCGGACCGCATGGCCGGGCGCATCCTGGGCATGGGCGACGTGGTGACGCTGGTCGAGAAGGCCCAGGAGGAGTTCGACGCCGAGCAGCAGGCGAAGATGCAGGCCAAAATGGCCGAGGGGAAGTTCACGCTGGACGACTTCCTGGCCCAGATGCGCCAGATGCAGAAGCTCGGCCCGCTCAAGCAGATCCTCAAGCTCATGCCGGGCATGGGCGGGCAGCTCGATGCGATGCAGGTGCAGGGCGACGAGTTCCGCAAGATGGAGTCGATCATCTGCTCGATGACGAAGGCGGAGCGCGAGAACCCGGGCGTCATCGAGGCGTCGCGTCGTCGGCGGATCGCGCGGGGCAGCGGCGCCGAGCCGCAGGACGTTTCCGGGCTGGTCAAGAGCTTCGGCATGATGGCCAACATGATGAAGCAGATGGCCGGCATGGGCGCTAAAGACCGGATGAAGTTCGCCCAGCAGATGGGGCAGATGGGCGCGGCGGGCCAGATGCCGCAGTTCAAGACGAAGCAGCGCTCCAAGCGGCTCTCGAAGAAAGAGCGCGCCAAGCGGAAGAAGAAGCGGCGGCGGTAGCGGGAGGCCCGCGCGGTTTGTCCGCCAAGGGCGCTTGGGGGAGAATGGAATCGTACACCAAAGGCAGGCGCCATGCGGCGTAAGCTCGGCGGCAGCAACGAGATCGTCGGTAAGCCAATGGCGGCCGGCCACGTTGTTTGTTCCGCCCGGGCAAGTTTTGCGGAAGGAGGGAGTTAAGATTTTTCTCAAAATAATCGAGCAAGGTATTGACTGGGTGGGCGATGTATGTAATGCTAATAAGTCTCGACCCCGCTAGGGGACGCGGGTTGCCCAGGCGGCCCGCGGAGTGTTTGAAAACACCAAAGAGCCATCACCGACAGGACCCCGGCGACCGCCGGACCTCGATCGGCCCGCCGGTCGGGCTCGGTGGATTCGGCGCAGCGCTGAGCACGTGCCGGGGCGCCGGCCGCGACCATGCCGGAGCCTGCAGGACTTCGGGCTTGTAGCTCAGTTGGTTAGAGCGCACCCCTGATAAGGGTGAGGTCGTTGGTTCGAATCCAACCAGGCCCATTCCATTGCGGATATCGGATTTTGTTCCGCTTGTCCGGGGTCTGCCTGTGCCGCGTCTGTCCGAAATCCGAAATCGGAAAACCGAAATGGTTTCGGGGACGTAGCTCAATTGGGAGAGCACTAGCTTTGCAAGCTAGGGGTTGCCGGTTCGATCCCGGTCGTCTCCAGTGGCCCGCCGTGGCGGGGCGAGGAGACGGGCCAGGGGCGGTGATGAGATTTTGAGAAAATTTCGCGAAGATCGCGATAAAATACTTGATGGGCCCGGAGCGGCGTGGTACAAGCTCCGACCCTCAACCTGGCGGCGTGCTAGTGTGTCGCCGGGGCAGTTTGGCTCTTTGACAATCGCATAGGGATGATGTAAGCCAAAGGTTCACCGAGAATGAGCACTGAGGCGGCTTGGCGCGGAATCGTCGGCGAAGCAGGCCAGCGATAGATGTGATCAAGCTACCAAGGGTGTATGGTGGATGTCTAGGCGTGACGAGGCGATGAAGGACGTGGTAGGCTGCGATAAGCCCGGGGAAGCTGTCAAACGAGCGTTGATCCCGGGATTTCCGAATGGGGAAACCCGTCGCCACTGTGCAAGCAGATGGCGTCACCGGCGGCTGAATGCATAGGCCGTCGGGGCGAACGCAGGGAACTGAAACATCTAAGTACCTGCAGGAAGAGAAATCAACAGAGACTCCGTCAGTAGCGGCGAGCGAAAGCGGACGAGCCCAAACCGGTCTTCGGACCGGGGTTGCGGGCGCCAGTTATGGAGTGAAGCGGCAGCAGAAGAGTCTGGAAAGTCTCACGATACAGGGTGATAGTCCCGTATGCGAAGCCGCGTAAACTCTTATGGCGTTCCAGAGTAGCACGGATCTCGTGGAACTCCGTGTGAAGCTGGGGGGCCCACCCTCCAAGGCTAAGTACTCCGTCACGACCGATAGTGCACAAGTAGCGCGAGTGAATGATGAAAAGAACCCCTATTAGGGGAGTGAAAAGTACCTGAAACCATGCACCTACAAGTTGTCGGAGCCCTATGTCTTCGGACACGGGTGACGGCGTGCCTTTTGCATAATGAACCGGCGAGTTACCGTTTGCGGCGTGGCTAAGCCTCTCAGGGGCGGAGCCGTAGGGAAACCGAGTCTGAATAGGGCGTTTGTCGCAGGCGGTAGACGCGAAACTGAGTGATCTACCCATGGCCAGGTTGAAGCGACCGTAACAGGTCGCGGAGGACCGAACCCACTAACGTTGAAAAGTTAGGGGATGAGCTGTGGGGAGGAGTGAAAGTCTAATCAAACTCAGAGATATCTCGTTCTCTCCGAAATAGTTTTTGGGCTAGCCTCGGGCCACTACGTGACAGGGGTAGAGCACTGGATCGAACGAGGGGGCCACCCGCCTACCTCCTCGAACCAAACTCCGAATACTGTCACGACTATCCCGGGAGTCAGACTGCGGGGGATAACCTTCGTGGTCAAAAGGGAAACAACCCAGATCGCCGGCTAAGGTCCCTAATTCATGCTAAGTGGTTAAGGAAGTCGGATTGCTGCAACAGCCAGGATGTTGGCTTAGAAGCAGCCACCATTTAAAAAGTGCGTAATAGCTTACTGGTCGAGCAACCCGGCGCCGATAATGATCGGGGCTAAGCATGATACCGAAGCCGCGGACTCGCAAGAGTGGTAGGAGAGCGTAGCTGTCGGCGCTGAAGGCGTACCGTAAGGAGCGCTGGAGCGGCAGCTAGTGAGAATGCCGGTATGAGTAACGATAAAACAGGTGAAAATCCTGTTCGCCGTAAGCCTAAGGTTTCCTGGGGAAGGGAAATCCACCCAGGGTTAGTCGGATCCTAAGGCGAGGCCGAAAGGCGTAGTCGATGGGCAGCAGGTTAATATTCCTGCACCACGCGTGGCGGTTGAGTCGTGGATGACGCTTCACCAGAGGTTGGGGAACGATTAGTCGTGTTCCTTGCCGAAAGGCTAATACCGCTTGGTTGTAGATGCAGCTGACGGTGGAGCCAGGAAAAGCTCCGCGAGGACAAAACGCGTGTCCGTACTAAAACTGACACAGGTAGGCGAGGCGAGTAGCCTCAGGCGCTCGAGAGAACCGTTGTTAAGGAACTAGGCAAATTGACCCCGTAAGTTCGCGATAAGGGGTCCCTCCTCCTTCGGGAGAGGGCGCAGAGAATCGGCTCTGGCGACTGTTTATCAAAAACACAGGTCTCTGCTAACTCGCAAGAGGATGTATAGAGACTGACGCCTGCCCGGTGCCGGAAGGTCAAGGAAGTAGGTTAGCGTAAGCGAAGCTTGCAACTAAAGCCCCGGTAAACGGCGGCCGTAACTATGACGGTCCTA
>Ga0102959_1000071_pt1 | contig 32039 bp, 28 predicted proteins | sample SalPonF2_B_D2_MG_FD_84520 | JGI IMG/M metagenome (GOLD analysis project Ga0102959, IMG submission 84520) | Salt pond soil microbial communities from South San Francisco under conditions of wetland restoration - Salt Pond MetaG SF2_B_D2_MG ...
AAAAGCAGCCGATAAATAATCAGAAGAAAATTGATTTCTCTACCCTGCGCGAGCCTCCCAAAGACTGGTATCGGTTGGATGAAAAACAAACACAATTCCGGGGCATTAGCAGTGAATTGGCTTACCGAACGCTGCTTAAGAATAAAAAGCCAAAGAAACAGGTTATAGTAGCTGTAATTGACGGTGGAGTAGATATTGATCATGAGGATCTTAAAAGCGTTATATGGACAAATAAAGATGAAATTCCAAATAATCAAAAAGACGATGACAACAATGGCTATGTGGATGATGTCCACGGCTGGAATTTTATCGGTGGGCCGGATGGCAAGAATGTGCATCATGATACCTTTGAGCTAACCCGCATCTACCGGAAATTGCATAAGCAATTTAGCGATGTGGATACGACACAACTGAATCAGAAGGAACAGGAAAAATACAATCGTTATAAAAAAATTAAATCAAGTTACGAGCGGGAAGTCAGAAAACTGCAGACTCAGTACAATAATATTGAATCGCTGGAACAAAGCATGAAGCAGGCAAAGGCGATTCTGGATCAGCATTTCGGGGACAGCACTTATACTTATGAGGATGTTCAAAACCTTCAGCCCACGGATCAGCAGATGAATTTTGCCAAAAATGTAATGGGTTATGTTATGAAGAATAACATCGACTCGGCCATGATTGCGGATCAAAAGAAAAACATTTATAACGAGGCAAAATACGGCTACAATCCTGATTTCCACACTCGTCAAATTGTAGGCGACGATTACCGGGATAAAACCCAACGTTATTATGGAAATAACGACGTAGCAGGTCCCGGCCCCTTTCACGGCACGCATGTTGCCGGAATCATCGCCGCTGATCGCACGAATAATATTGGCATTAAGGGGATCGCCTCCAATACGCTAATCATGCCCGTTCGTGCCGTGCCCGATGGTGATGAGCGGGATAAAGACGTAGCCAACGCTATTCGCTATGCAGTGGATAACGGGGCTGATATTATTAATATGAGCTTCGGAAAGGGATATTCTCCTCACAAAGAGGTTGTTGATGCAGCCGTGAAATACGCTAACAAACACGGCGTACTTATGGTACATGCGGCAGGAAACGATGGCGAGAATACGGATGCGAATCCTGATTATCCGACCGATCAGTATGGTAAAAATCTTAAGGGCGGAATCGCAAAGCTATGGATCAGTGTTGGGGCTAACACCTGGAAACCCAATGAGCATTTTATAGCTTCTTTTAGTAATTATGGGGATAAGACTGTGGATCTATTTGCACCCGGATTCGATATATATTCTACAGTTCCAAATAATAAGTATAAGCGCGAAGACGGAACTAGTATGGCAGCTCCCGTGGTATCCGGAACGGCGGCACTTATCATGGCTTATTATCCCAATATGTCTGCCCGGCAAGTGAAGAATATCATTCTTAAAAACACCACCAAATATTCTGATCTGCAGGTTATCGTCCCTCACGGAGGAAATTCTGATAATACGGAGAAAAAGCCATTTTCAGCCCTATCGCTTTCCAATGGTGAAGTTAATGTATATAAAGCTTTGCAGGCTGCAGAAAAAATGCAATAAGAATTCAATAAAAAGATGCCCCGCCAAGGTCTATACTTTATAGGTATTTTACCACCCTATGATATTGCAACAAAAGTTCAGCAGGTAAAAAAAGAGTTCGTCGAAAAGTACGATAGCAAAGAAGCCTATAATAAACCACCTCATTTTACCCTGCAGGTACCGTTTAAAGCCCCGCAAGAGATTGAAGAAGTTATTGTACCCCAGTTAATCTTTTTTGCTGAAGAGCAAGAGTCTTTTACGGTCAATCTTTCCGGTTTTAATCACTTTAGAAAAGATGTGATTTTTGTAGATGTCCAAGACCCGGCACCAATGAAATCACTTCATGCCGAGCTCATGGAATATCTTCGTAATGAAATGGGCTTTACCAATAGGAGTAAAAATAAAAGCTTTACTCCTCACATGACCGTTGCATATCGCGATTTAACCACTGATAATTTTGAGCGCGCCTGGAAAGAGTTTCGAGAACGCTCGTTTAATTATTCCTTTCAAGTCGACAGTATCTATTTGCTAAAACACGATTACAAGCGTTGGCAACCCTTTTATGAGTTCCATTTCAAACGATCTTGACTCTTGTTTCCTGCAATTTTTTAAAATCGATAAGCCCTCTGAATAACTTACTTTATCCCAAGTGCGATTACGAACTCCCCGGGAATCTCGTAAGCCGAACCGTTGTAAAAAGGTTTTATCGACTCGATATATTCTGAGTGAACTTCCTCTTTGATTTGCTCATCAAACTTGCGATAAGCCAAGGCTACCGCTCCCCCCAGAAATGCTCCAATGATAGCCTCCTCATCGTTTGGATAGCTCAGCTTTACACTAAACCGGTCAAGGGTAACATATTGAAATCCTGCTGATTCAAAAGCTTTTTGCAGCGTCTTTCCGGTCCCAAGCTGAAAGAAGAGCGGACACACCTCCGATTTAACCCGCCGGTCCATAATGGGAAAAATATCCGCCCAGCCGCACTCTTTACGACGCCCCCAAACCAGTGCCCCGGCCCGACCTTCCGGTTTTAACACACGATACATTTCTCGAAAAGCCTTGTCCGGATCGGGATAATACATAGCCCCTAACGAGTTTAAAGCAACATCAAAAGAATCCTCTGCGAAGTCTAACTGTTCGGCGTCCATATGGCTAAAATTGACGTTCTGCAATCCTCGCTTTTCAGCCTCTTCCCGGGCATATCCAATCATCTTTTCCGACCAGTCTATTCCGGTAATTTGGCCTGAGGAACCAATTGCTTCAGCCACAGGAAAGGTAACCAGCCCAGTACCACAGGATATATCCAGCACGGCTTCGCCTTCTTTGAAATTTATGGCTTCAAGCAAGCGTTTCTGGGAGGACCAAAGCTGATGCTCCCACCCTTTCTCATAATACGGAGAGGAATAATCCCAGCCATATCGCTGTACACGTCGTTGTAATTCGGGTTTCATGATTGTCCAATTTGTAGTTGAGGATTCTTCTCCAAAGCCTTACTTCTTTGCAGCTACTATGCAACACGATTCCAAGTGCACTTCATTGCCATCGATCTCAATTGACGGATCCCTGCTGAATTGGTTTTCCAGTAAAGAGAATCTATTTCCCCGGAGTATTTTTTGCCATTCACTCATCGTGTAAAGCTCAAATCCGTAATCTACAAAAGGGAAGACAAGCATACTTTTTCGCCTCCTTATTCCCGTATAGAATGCTCCGCCGGGCTTAAGAACTCGATGAATTTCTTGCAAATGAGGATCGGGATCTTCCCAAAAATAGATTACCATGTTGCAAAAGACCTTGTCAAACGTTGCTTCGGGAAATGGCAGGGCTTTACTGCTTCCCAGCTTGACATCCAACTTCCCGGCAGCGATAGACTCTTGATTATGTTGTTTAGCCATTTCCACCATCTTTTCGGAATAATCTACACCGGCGATCCGTATCCCCTTGTTCGCCGAAATGAGCCGGTGTATATACCTGCCCGTTCCAAAGCCAATCTCCAAAATATGATCGCCTTGGACCGGATTCATCGTTTCCAGCGTCAGATCAAATAACGGCTCATTAACCATATCCATTTTCTGGCCGATCTTCCCCGCAAACTTTCCGGACGGCTTACGGAGTTGCTGAGCCACGAACTTAGGATCCGGCCGACCTGTCACATATCCCCAAAGACGACGTAAAACCCCAAAACTCATTGGGCCTCTGGCTTAATTGACTTTATGGTGATCTCGCTCTCCACCGGCAAAGCCCTGCGAAAGTCATCCAGCACCGGACTATGCTTGTCGGCCTCTTCTATGAGCTCTCTGATTTTCTCTTCCGGTGCAGGACTTTCAACATGAACTTTATAACGAAGCGCTTCGAAACCCGGCGGATCATCACTAAGATAAAGCATCCCCCTGGCATCGAAATCAGACTCCACATCAATTTCTAATCTGGTGATAGGTATCCCTAAAATTGCAGCCCGCTGCGAATAAGCAATAGCCAAACAACTGCCCAGCGCTCCCCTTTCCAGAATACCAGGCCCCGGACCGGCGTCATTTCCACCCTCACTCTTTCCAATGTCCACCTTGAATTTCCAGTGTTTGTGTTCCACTTGGCAGGTGGTTCCATCAATCAGGTGAACTTTGGTGGTAACCTTGCTCTTAGCCAGCGACGGACACAGTTTTACCGCTTTCTGATTCCGTTCAAAGGCTTCCTTAATCTCCTCGGATTGTGCCATGATAATCCTCCTTTATATAAATTAAAAACATATACTTAATCTATTGAAAATTTCGTTAAACTACTTTAATCCCGGAAAAAATTTCGGGACTCTCCGACGGTAATCTTCATACTTATCTCCAAAATGACGGATCATTGCTTTTTCCTCAAAATATACGCCAATGAAGATGTAAAGAGTCATTCCACCTGAAAAAATAAAATGCCCCAAAGACATATGGGATATCGACCAGAAAGCAATCAAAAATCCCAACATCAGCGGATGGCGGATATATTTATAGAAGCCAGGCTCCATAAATCGCGGAGGATTAAGCTCATTTCCCCGCATGTAATTCCATACCTGTTTGATCCCGAAAAGGTTGAAATGATCGATCATCCAGGTGGAAAGAAACAGAATGAGCCAGCCGAGCCAGAAGCCCCAATCCAAGATAAGTACTGCCCACGTGGCTTGGACATCCCAGACAGTCTCTGGGAGCGGCTGCCAATACCAAAGCAACAGGATAACAGCCAAACTTGAGACCAACACGTACGTACTGCGTTCAACTGGCTTGGACACGATCTTGGTCCATTTTTCTTTGAAGGATCTCCTCGCCATGACAGTATGTTGGATGCCGAACAGAGCAATTAGCCCAATATTAATCGCAAATGATTGGCCTAGCGGTCCTCTAATTCCGGTGTTGACCGTAGTTGGGACCAGGTTTGGGAAATCGCCAAGAAAAAGGATCAGCCAGACAAAGGTAGCGAAGAAAACCAAGTAACAAATAATTCCATAAAGTAGAGCTAATACACGTTTCATAATCGTAAGTCTTGTTGCGGTGTTAACTGTTATCAACCTATCCCTCGATGATTTAAAGGGCAATTTTAGACGGGTCAACAATAGGTCAACAAGGTCTCTTAATCTTAGGAAACTGGCTTAATATTTTGATTCACTCGGAAAAAGTTATCAGGATCGTACTTTGCTTTTACTTTTTGCAGGCGTTCGTAATTCTCTCCATACGTGGCTTTCACACGATTATCCCCTTCCTCCATCATGAAGTTAACGTAGGCTGCCCCAGCGCTGTAAGGATGAATGGATTGCCAATAATCACGGGCCCAGTTGGTGATTTTTTCGTTGTTGGATGGATCGTCAGTAATACCTCCTATTACCATTGACCAGTTGACATCCCGATAGTTCCAGGCCGTTTCGTCAGGATCGATTTCGTGCACATCTCCATTAATCGGATACAAGTGCATAGTTGATTGCATCGTTGGCACTTCTGCGAATTTGAGGTGCTCAGATATAGCTTCATCCGACAACTCTCTTATAAAATCTCCTTTCCAATACCACTGTAACCCAGGGGGTAAAAGCCCATCGAACATAGACTGTAAAGCCGGATATGGCATAAGTTCAACATGTTCAAACAATGGTTCTTCAACATTACGTGCCTCCTCCAGAAATGGTTCTGCTTGTTCCTGAGAGTCCGTAATACACCACATCAATCCACACACTTTCTCACCGTGGATTTTGGGTGGAAAGGGGAAGGGATCGCCGGGCACCTCGGCCAACAGAAAAAAGGCATACACGTTTTTCGGTACATTAGGCAACCAATCCCGGTACCAGCGCATCATTTTTTCGGTTTGATCAACTGGCCAAAACATGGGTCCGGCGACTACATTATCCACCGGATGAAGCTGATATTTAAAAGAAGTAACAATCCCAAAATTACCACCGCCACCCCTCAGGGCCCAGAACAGATCGGAATGCTGGTCTTCATTGGCGGTGATAAAACTTCCATCGGCCAACACTACATCCGTTTCGATAAGATTATCCACAGTTAGCCCATATTTTCTGGTCAGATAGCCATGTCCTCCGCCCAGGGTTAAGCCTGCAATACCTGTGGTTGAGATTACACCACTTACCGTAGCAAGCCCGAATTGGTTGGTGGTATGGTCCACGTCGGCCCATGTGCAGCCTGCCTCGGCCCGAACGGTCTTTGCTTCCGGATCTACCCGGATACCCGTCATTCGCGACAGATCTATAACTAAACCATCGTCAACTAGTGCCAAGCCCGGCCCATTATGTCCGCCGCTCCGAACAGCTGTCAATAGGTGATGTTCTTGCGCAAAGTTCAGGCATGTAATCACATCAGCCACATTACTGCAATACACAATCAGACTGGGCTTTTTGTCGATCATCGCGTTATATATTGCCCGTGATTCATCATATGTCTCACTCTCTGGGGTGATAAGCTCACCACGGAGTTGGTTCTCCAACTCTTCGAGCTGCGTTTGATTCAGTTTTGTCTTTCCCTTGTCTAAGGTTAATACTTTTATTGATTTCATCTTTATTCTCTTAATTTTAGTTATGCTTTTTTAATGTTGGAATAATCTGGATATCGAAACCAGGCGGGAATTTGAGAAATAGTTCACTGAAAATTTCTCTTATTTCATCGTATCCACGGTTCACAGCATTCGATGTATGGAAGGAATCTTCGGCGAAGTCATCCATTATGGTGGCCAAATCGAACGCCTGTAGGTGACAGCTAACAATATCTTGGGTGATTGGTATAGATAACATAGTGGAGAAAGTTAGCTGCAATTTATGTGCTTAAACCTGATTGATCGTTTGAGCTCAACAACGTTGTCAACCTATATCACGATAAGGCAAAGGGCAATTTTAGTCGGGTCAACAATAGGTATACAACCCTACTCGGTGGTCTGAGTGGCACTTTCTTTCTCAACTTCCATCATAAATTCGGTGAGGTTTTCTTCGGTTTTCATACCCAGCTTTTTACGTAACCTGTAACGAGCGGTTTTCACACTATTTGGGGTGATACCCAGAATGGTTGCCGTCTCCTTAATTGAAAGATTAAGTTTCGCCAACGCTGAAAGCCGCAGTTCACTGGAAGTAAGATCCGGATATTGCTGTTTCAGAGCATCGAAAAATCCGGTATGTACCTCTTCGAAATAAATTTTAAACTGTTTCCAGTCCTCATCCAGGTTAAAACTGTAATCCACCATGTTTTGTATCTTTTGCAGCGATCGACTCACATCTTCCACATCCTCCTTCCGTATAGACCGGACTTTATTCTGAAGTTCTTTCATGGCTTCATTTTTCTGAACCAGGTGGAGCGTATGTGTAGTAAGCTGCTGATTTTTAAATTCCAAGTCTTGCTCCAATTGTTCTTCTTTTAGCCTTTTATTTTCCAGTTCCGTGCGATTCTTTTTTATCTTCAGCCGCTGCCGATTGTAAATCAGGAAGCCGATGATGCCAATCAGGATGAGCCCTGCCAGGAATGCATTCCGCAGGGTAGTTTCTTGCTGCTTTTCCTTTTCCAGCACAGCAATCTCCTTTTCTTTTTTGACTGTCTCGTATTTTGTCTGGAGTTCATTAATCTGCTTTGTTTTCTCTGCATTAAGGATACTATCCTTCACGGCCATCAGCTGTTGCTGTGTAGCAAACGCTTGCTCAAAGTCACCCTGCTGCTCGTAAATTTTAGTCAACAGTTCATAGGCTATCTTCTGACCAAGCTTTGATCCAAAATCCCTGGACAGGGCAAGGGTCTTCTGGGCATGGATCAGCGCCGAATCCAACCGCCCGGCAGACAGATACATTTTCGTCAGGTTTTCATGGATGATGGAAGTCAGATCGGGATCCCTATTATCATTTTTCACCAGTGCCCGATTCAAGTAATCCAATGCCAGATTAAACTTGTCCTGCTGCATATACAGCCGCCCGATATTGTTCAGACTATTGGCGATCTCGATCTGGTACCCCAACTCTTGCCGTATCTCCAAGGCTTTTAGATGATTTTGAATTGCCTGTCCATAACGTCCTTTATCCCCATACAACAGTCCGATGTTATTATAGTTGACAGCAAGAGAGGATTTATTATTAATTCGTTTATTAATAGCCAAGGCACTCTGATAAAAGTTGAGTGCCTTATCATATTCATCCATCTCAAAATAACTCAACCCGATATTGCCAAGTGTTGCACTGATGCCCCGATCCAGCCCCATTTCCTGGCAAATAGCCAACGCCTGAAAATAGTACTGAAGTGCCTGATCATATTCGCTCTGTGCTTTATAGGTTGTGCCAAGATCATTAAGCTGGGATACCAATCCCAGGCTGTCGCCGGTAGCCCTGTTCCGTGCAATGCCCTCCTTAAAGTGATTCAGTGATTTTTCAAACTCCCCTTTCACACTGTAGGCATAACCCAGCTCTCCATGTGCCCCGGCAATGCCCTTTTGATAATTTAGTTTCTCTGCGATCGACAACGCCCTGTTGGCAAACGTTATAGCTTGGTCGGGATTGGAATAGGAAACCGTATAGCTGGAATCGATCAGACTGTTGACAAGTGCAGTATCCTGTGATACGGAATCTTGAAAGGTAAACCGAGCGTAGCAATTGCTTAGCCATAGTATTATTAGCGATATGACAGTGATTCCCCTTTTCATCATAATTTTATATAACATACTGTTTATATTAAAAATAAGGGAGGAATTTTCGCTAAAAGCAAATCCGGGCCGTCCAGCATACATAAATCAGCGGACAGGTACTGTTTGCCTATTCCAGTACCACGGTATTCCAATAGGCATATGCATCATGTTGGGAAATAGTTTTGGGAATCTACCTTACAGCGGTCCCAAGCTCTTGAGAATCTTATTTCAGATAATATACCTGCACTTCTGTCGTTTTCTATTCAAAAAAAGCTCTGAATACCGCATCATTCTCAAACAACCCGAGTAGCTTTCAATAATACTTTATATGACGTTTCCCCTGAGTATTGACCCGGAAGTAGTGTGCCATCCCACTTTGGGATTACCGAGTTTGGTTCTCAATAATCGCGAATTGGCTTTGGCTGCTCATACGAAAGAAGCTGATAGGGAACGACCAAAATGCAAAAACTATAGGTATACGGGCAACGGTGATATATACTCTTTGTGTGACAATCTCATTTTCAATGAATGCACTAGAAAGAGAAAGTTATTTCTTTGTATTACATAATTACTATTCATAGGATAAGCAGAACCAATAACTTATGTTTTTAAAAACAAAAAACCCTGGCAGGATCCGAAATCCTGACAGGGTTCATTATAACGTTAGAAGAACTTACTCCTCAGCTTATATCTTCTCTTTTTCTATCTCCTCATTCCAGGAATAAGGATAACTGGGATCATCCAGTTTCTTAGCCTCAGTTGTAAGATGTAAGGGATGAAAGGTGTCAATCATCACTGCGTATTCATCGGTACGTTCTTTGCCGATACTGCCTTCGTATTTCCCGGGATGTGGTCCGTGCGGAATGCCTCCCGGATGTTGGGTAATACTGGCTACCTCGATACCCTTCCGGCTCATGAATTCTCCTTCTACGTAATAGAGGACCTCATCTGAATCCACATTCGAGTGAGCATAAGGTGCCGGAATAGATTGTGGATGATAACTAAACTTGCGGGGACAGAATGAACATACCACATAATTCGGTCCTTCAAATGTTTGATGCACAGGTGGTGGTTGATGTACTCGACCGTTAATGGGCTCGAAATCCTTTATGTTAAAAATCCACGGGTATAAGTATCCATCCCATCCAACCACATCAAACGGATGATGCTTATACCAGTACGAAGTATATCGCCCCTGCTTTTTGATCCGGACTTCGAATTCCCCTTCCTTATTTACAAAGATTGGCCCTTCGGGACGACGGATATCACGCTCACAATACGGACTGTGTTCCTGGAACTGCCCTTTATTGGTGAGATATTTCTCAGGCACATCAATCGGACCGGTAGAATCGACCGTCAGCATTCGATTTTTTTCGGTCTCAAATACTATCTGGTAGATAGTTCCACGAGGAATAAAAATGTAATCCCCATAACCAAAATCCAGCTTACCGAACATTGTTTGGATATAACCTTCGCCTTGATGAATGAACAGCAATTCGTCGTGCTCTCCATTCTTATAATAGTAATCCATCGGCTCAGTCGGGCGTACGACACCGATTTGGATATCGTTATTGTAAAGCAACACCTTTCTTCCTGCTACGGGATCCCCGCCCTCAGCAACATTGGCTGTTCGCAAATGATGATGACGGAGCATTTCTTCATCCCACTTTTCAATCTTAATCTCCTTACCTTTTTCCACCTTAAATGTCTTTGTAGGCGGATGATGGTGATACAGCAGAGAAGAACTACCGTGAAAGCCTTCCGCTCCAAAAAGCTCTTCCTGGTACAGCTCTCCATCCTGCCGGCGGAATTGTGTATGACGCTTATGTGGAATCTTTCCCAGTTGATGATAAATCATAGCTGAATCCGTTTTGAGTTATTTATTAATATCATGCCAGCCACACATTCTTGCTCTTCAATCGTTCTCAAAGCTGTCAGTATTTAGCTATCAGCAAAACTTTAACACTGATAGCTGACGGCTGACCGCTGACAGCCTTTTCTTATAAATTACCGCGTCGTTCCTGTTCGCGTTCGATGGCTTCAAATAACGCTTTAAAGTTACCTTTTCCGAATCCCCGGGCTCCCTTACGCTGAATAATTTCAAAAAATAGCGTTGGCCTATCGACTACTGGCTTGGAAAAGATCTGAAGCAGGTATCCTTCATTATCACGATCTACTAAAATGCCAAGATCAGCGAGTTTATCTATGGGTTCATCAATTTTCCCCACGCGGCTCTCCAATTCTTCGTAATAGATTGTCGGCACGTGGAGAAATTCTAAACCTCGACTTTTTAGCTTATTTACCGTGTCAATTATATCGCCTGTTAGAAGTGCAATATGTTGCACACCGGGACCTTCATAGAAATCTAAAAATTCTTCAATTTGAGATTTCTTTTTGCCTTCGGCAGGTTCGTTGATGGGGAACTTAATCATCCCTCGACCACCGGCCATAACTTTAGACATCAGGGCAGAATACTCCGTAGAGATGTCATTATCATCAAAATGGATATACTGGGTAAAGCCCATAACATCGCGATAGAAATCTACCCAATCGTTCATTTTACCCTTTTCGACGTTGCCAACACAGTGATCAACAAATTGTACACCTACGGGCTCGATATCTTTCAAGGGAGATGCAGCAGTTTGAAAACCGGGCATAAAGGGACCGTCATACCCCGACCGGTTGATTAGGGTATGGATTGTATCCCCATAAGTTGAAATAGCAGCTTTGCGGATCTTTCCATGTTTATCCTCCATATCATGGGGTTCTTCTACCCCTCGTGCCCCTCTTTTGACCGTTTCTTTATATGCACGATCCACATCCTTCACATGCATGGCAATATCTCGAACGCCGTCGCCATGCAAGGTTATATGTTTAGCGATTGGAGAATCGCTATTTAACGGTGCCGTTAGCAAAAAACGAACATTACCTTGCTCAAGCAGATAGGAAACACGATCTCGCGTACCCGTCTCCAAGCCACTAAAAGCTTTAAGCTTGAAACCAAAAACTGTTTGATAAAAATGGCTGGCTTGCTTGGCATTATTCACATAATGCTCGATGTAATCAACATCCTGCAGCCCTAAATGATCATCGAATTTCTCTTCGACAGGCCGTTCCAGTGTAGCGGTTTGCTCAGCATTTTCCCCCATAATTTTCACCTACTTTTTAATTAACTTTTCATTGTTGCAATATAGCATCCTACCTTCTACCTCTCAAATTGAGATGTATAAAAGTAATATCTTCGTTTGGATAAGATTAACGTATAAAAAACGTTAAATTGCATGAATGCATTTGTTTAATTTCATGTTCATATATAAGTTCATACTGCAAAAAAATTCAAAAAATTTTCATAATAATGAAAGAAGAAGCCAAGCAAAAGCAGTTTCAGGAACGCATCGATAATGGAGAGAAAATCGAACCGAAGGATTGGATGCCTGATCGATATCGCCAACAGCTTATTCGAATGATGTCGCAACATGCACACTCAGAAATTGTTGGAATGTTGCCCGAAGGTAATTGGATTACCCGAGCCCCCTCGCTGCGCCGAAAAATGATTTTACTTTCTAAAGTGCAGGATGAAGCCGGCCACGGGCTTTATTTGTACAGCGCAACCGAAACGCTTGGTGTAAGCCGTCAGAAGGTAATTGATGATTTGTTAAACGGACGTGCTAAATATTCCAGTATTTTTAATTATCCCACACTTTCTTGGGCGGATGTAGCCGTCATCGGATGGCTGGTAGATGGTGCAGCCATCATTAATCAAACCATGCTGGCTCGCAGTTCTTATGGTCCCTACTCTCGTGCGATGATTCGTATTTGCAAAGAAGAAAGCTTCCACAAAAAACAAGGCTACGAAATGGTCGCTACAATGGCTCAAGGGACGCCCGAACAGCAGGAAATGGTGCAGGATGCCGTAAATCGCTGGTGGTGGCCAACCCTGATGATGTTTGGTCCCCATGATGATGATTCTCCAAATAGCGCGGAATTGTTAAAATGGGGCGTTAAATTGAAAACCAATGACGAATTGCGCCAGAGTTTCGTAGATCGGCATATACAAGAAGCACATACCGTCGGCATTGAAATTCCCGATCCGGATCTTGAATTTAATGAAGAAACCGGCCACTGGGAGTTTGGTGAAATCGACTGGGATGAATTCTGGAATGTTGTTAAAGGCAATGGCCCCATGAATCGCGAGCGGATGAAGGCCCGACGCGAGGCTCATGAAAATGGTAAGTGGGTTCGTGAAGCGGCTGAAGAACACGCCCGAAAAAAACGGTTAAGTAAAGAAAAAGCATCATAATTATTGAGGATTGTGGGTAGTGAGTCATGAATCGTGACAACCTGCTCAAGACTCAATACTCATAACTCAAGACTAAGCAGAGAAAATGAGCAACGATAAGAAAACAAACAACGAAGACACCCAATGGCCGCTTTGGGAGGTATTTACTCAACCCAAAGACGGGAAACCTCACGAACATGCCGGTAGCCTCCATGCTCCGGATGCTGAGATGGCCCTGGAAAATGCCCGAGACGTGTATTCGCGCCGTAATGAAGCAACCAGCATTTGGGTTGTCCCAAGTGATCAAATTACGGCTTCTACACCAGAAGACAGCGGTCCGTTTTTTGATCCGGCCAACGATAAACCTTATCGACACCCGCAATTTTACAGTGTCCCAAGAGCAGCTAAACGACGATCATGAGTACCCAGACAAAGACATTGACAAAACAAGAAGCCCTTTTCGAATATCTTATTCGGCTGGCTGATGACCGCCTGATCCTCGGCCATCGCCTCTCGGAATGGTGCGGACATGGCCCGATTCTGGAAGAAGATATTGCCTTAGCTAATATTTCCCTGGACTACATTGGGCATGCAGCTTCGCTGTATGAATATGCCGTGGAAATTGAAGGTGAGGACCGGCATCGCGATGACTTGGTGTACTTCCGCAATGATGTAGAATACAAGAACCTGAAATTAGTGGAGTTACCCAAGGGAGATTTTGGTTACACTATTGCACGACAATTTTTGTTCTCCGCTTTTAGCTATTTTCTCTATGAAAGACTGGCTAATATCGAAGATGAGCAATTCAGTGGTATGGCGAAGAAACATCTCAAAGAGGTAAAATATCACTTGCGTCACAGCCGTGAATGGGTATTTCGGTTGGGCGACGGCACGGAAGAAAGCCATCAACGGATACAGGAAGCCTTCAACGATCTTTGGACTTACACCGAGGAGTTGTTTTATATGGATGAAGTTGACGAATTACTCTTGGCGGATGGACTAAGCGTAGATACCCGGATTTTTAAAGACGATTGGAAACAATTGGTTAGCGATGTGTTGAACGAAGCTACACTTGATGTGCCCGATTTTGACCAATATATGGCTGAAGGCGGCCGAAAAGGATTACATACCGAACATCTGGGGCATCTGCTGGCCGAGATGCAGCATTTACGGCGCTCGTATCCCAATGCAAAATGGGAGTAAAGAATTATTGATTTGCTGAATTATTGAAATGTTGACTTTATGCATAAGACGCTGTTTAAATATAACGAAAAAGATATCTGGAAACTGCTCTCCGAAATTACAGACCCTGAAATTCCAGTTCTAACCATAGTTGAACTTGGAATAGCCCGCAGCGTTGAAAAAAAAGACGACAAATTTATCATAAAAATCACTCCTACTTACTCAGGTTGCCCCGCAATGGCTGCTATTGAGAATGAAATCGATAAGAAACTCCACCTTAATGGCATCCAAAAATACGAAGTGAAAAAAGACTTTTCCGAAACATGGACCACCGATTGGATTCCGGAGGAGGCAAAGAAAAAGCTCAAAGAATACGGCATCTCGCCACCGGGAAAAACGGAATCCGACGAGGACTTTCTTAACAATCTGAAAGGTGAGCAAAAGGAAGTCGCATGTCCCTATTGCGGATCAACCAATACCAAATTACAAAGCAAGTTTGGTTCTACGGCCTGTAAAGCTCAATACTATTGCCTGGACTGTGAAGAACCCTTTGAGCATTTTAAATGTATTTGACAATGCGGAATTGCAAGAAATTACTTTTGGGACTTATCGCAATGATTTTATTTGGGTTAATATCATCCTATTCCCAAGCCCAACAACTCTCAAAGAATGTTAAATCGAAAACAGATACCAACTCAATAGCTCTACAAGAACTGCTTAATCCCTCTCTTCAAAATTTATTGATTCCAGTCCCAAATGGTTCAGCATTAAATTCTTTTCCATATATAAAACCCCTTGGTGGTGCTAACAAATTCTTTCTGAAATTTGGGGCTAATTTAATTCGGGGAAATAATGATAAATACCCGTTTTACTCACTGAAAGATGCTTGGAAGTATCCCGGCCCTACCCTGCGTTATCCCGAAACAGCTACGGAATATGAACTATTTTTAGAACATTATTCGCTTTTTTATCCGAACTCTCAATAATTGAAGAATTTAAAATCTTTATGAGTAAAGAATTCGTTGAATCCAGCTTGCAAAATGAGGTCTTAAGGTTGACGTTAAATCGTCAGGATAAGCTGAATAGTATTATTGAACCTATGGCTCATCAGCTACAGGAGGCTCTTGTAGAAGCGGGCGAAGATAACAACGTGCGTGTTATTTTATTAACGGCTAAAGGTAAAGCCTTTTGTGCCGGGCAAGATCTGCCTGAAGTAGTCGATAAAGGCGAAGAATACGAGTTGGGAGAAACCGTCCGGGGAAGCTATAATCCTATCATTAAAGCTATTCGATACTTGGAAAAACCAGTCGTTTGTGCCGTAAATGGCACAGCGGCTGGAGCAGGCGCAAATATCGCCTTTGCCTGCGACATTGTTTTAGCATCAAAGGAAGCTGTTTTTGTTCAATCGTTTAGTAAAATTGGCCTTATCCCTGACAGCGGAGGCACGTTCATCCTTCCCCGACTGGTTGGCTTGCAGCGAACGAATGCTATGTATCTGTTGGATGAAAAAATTTCATCCGAACAGGCTGTGGAAATGGGGCTTATCTATAAAGCTGTAGAAGCAGGTTCATTGATAAACGAAGCTAATGATATTTGTAAAAGGCTGGCCTCCATGCCCACCAAAGGATTCGGACTTTACAAACGGGCTATTAATCAATCCTTTATGAATAACCTGGATGAACAACTCGAGGTGGAAGCTAATCTGCAATCCAAAGCCGGTAAAACACACGATTATCATGAAGGAGTGCAGGCATTTATGGACAAACGGAAACCAAACTTTGAGGGAAAATAATAGTCAAAAGCCTGGTTCTTAAAATACTAAATCACAAATGTTTCAACATCTATTACCAATGGTAATTCCTAATTTACCACCCTTAAAGGATTGGTTTTCAGATTTAAATCTTTATTTTCAGAGGCAGAAAATGAATGGAATAATTTTATAATATGAGTGAAAAAATTATAGGGGTTGTAGGCGCAGGAACCATGGGGCAAGGCATTGCTCAAATTGCCTCTACATATAACCATGAAGTATATTTATATGATGCCTACAGCGAACAACTGGGGAAGGCTAAACATGCATTAAGGAAGATTCTACAGCGACAAGTTGAAAAAGACCGCATGTCCCAAAATAAAGTGGATGGCATTATGGATCGCGTCCATTTTGTAGAAGATCTAACCGATTATAAGAAATGTAACTTGGTGATTGAGGCAGTCGTGGAAGACCTTGAAGCCAAACAGGATGTTTTTCAACGACTAGAGGGCATTGTTCCTCGTGATGCCATCCTGGCAACCAATACTTCCTCTCTTTCCATCGCTTCTATTTCATCTGCCCTAAAGAAACCCCAACGATTTTTGGGAATCCATTTCTTTAATCCTGCTCCCATTATGCCTTTGGTAGAAATTGTGCCGGGTATTCCTACCACGGATCAAACGACAAAATCAGCCAGAAATTTAATCAACAGTTGGGAAAAAACGACAGTACTTGCAAAAGACACCCCTGGTTTTATTGTTAACCGGGTAGCGCGCCCATTTTACGGTGAAGCCATTCGGCAGCTTGAAGAAGGCGTAGCTGATGTGCCCACGATTGACTGGGCGATGAAAGAAATCGGCGATTTTCGCATGGGGCCATTTGAGCTGATGGACTTTATTGGCCACGATGTAAATTATAAAGTAACTGAAAAAGTATTTGAAGAGTTTTTCTACGATCCGCGATTTAAGCCATCATTTACTCAAAAGCGTATGGTTGAGGCCGGTTATCTCGGCAAAAAATCAGGAAAAGGATTCTATGATTACAGTGAGGGCACCGAAAATCCCAAGCCAACAAAAGACAAAGAACTTGGAAAAAAGATCGTTGATCGTATCGTGACCATGCTCATCAACGAAGCAGCCGATGCTGTATTTATGAATGTAGCCACTGTAGAAGATGTAGATTTGGCTATGACTGAGGGCGTAAATTATCCCAAGGGCTTGCTTAAATGGGCCGACGAAATCGGACTCGTAAATGTTTTGGATCGATTAACTGCTCTGCAAACCGAGTATCGCGAGGACCGGTACCGGCCTAATCCCTTGATCAAGCGTATGGTTCGCAATGACGAAACTTTTTATTAATAAATAAGCCGTCAGTGATTAGCACTTGGCTATCAATACAAAAAGAAAACTTAGAAATAGTTCGTAGTAAATATTTAAAAACGAAAGGTTTTTAGACTCTTAATTGTTCCCATGCTGAAAGTTGACGGCTAACAGCTAATACTATGAATAGACAAAAAAAAGCTCTTAAGGTCGCTGAGAAGATGCTGGCGGATGACGCTTTTACCCAGTGGCTGGGTATTGAAATAGAAGATATAAGACCCGGTTATGCAAAACTGCTGATGCGTGTGAGACCTGAAATGGTCAACGGCTTTAATATCTCGCATGGCGGTATTGCCTTTTCGCTGGCCGACAGTGCCCTGGCTTTTGCCTCTAACAGTTATGGCAGGTTGGCACTTGCTATCGAAAACAATATCTCTTTCATCAAAAAAGTTACGGCCGGAGATATACTAACAGCCACAACCGAAGAACTAAGCCTGGGAAATCGTATCGCCGTTTATAACGTTACTGTAGTAAATCAGGACGATGTGCAAGTGGCGTCGTTCCGGGGAACCGTTTTTAGAACGAAAGAAAAACACTTTTAAAAGGAGTTATGAGTCTTGAGCAGTGAGTCGAAAAAAAATTAACAGGCGCACTGCTCAAGACTCATAACTCACAACTCAAAACTAAACTATGTCTGAAGCTTATATCATTGATGCCATTCGAACTCCCATTGGAAAGCTGCGAGGGGCTCTCTCTCCTATCCGGGCCGATGACCTGGCAGCTATGACCATTAAGGAATTAATGAATCGGAATCAGAATGTAGATCCCGAGCGTATTGAGGATGTAATCTTCGGCTGCGCCAACCAAGCTGGTGAAGATAACCGAAATGTTGCCCGGATGGCAGCGCTGCTTGCCGGACTCCCGACCTCGGTGCCCGGAGAAACGGTTAACCGCCTGTGCGCATCAGGAATGAGCAGCGCGGTAAATGCTTACAAATCCATAAAAGTGGGCGAAGGCGATTTATTTATTACCGGCGGCATGGAACATATGACTCGCGGACCGATGGTACTGGGAAAAGGATCGCGCCCTTATTCTGGTACCAATGAGATGCATGACACTACTTTTGGCTGGCGGTTTGTAAATCCCAAGATGGATAAGCAATACGGAAGTGAAGCCATGGGAGAAACGGCTGAAAATATTGTCGGAAAATATAATGTGACCCGTGAAGATCAGGATGAGTTCGCAGCATGGTCGCAACAAAAAGCGGCCGAGGCCACCGAGAGTGGTCGCATGGCAAAAGAAATTATGCCGGTGGAAATCCCGCAGCGAAAAAGCGAACCGATCATTTTCGAAAAGGATGAGTTTATCCGTCCCGATACCACCGTGGAAGTTTTAAGTAAACTTCCGGCTGTGTTTCGCGAGGGAGGAACGGTAACCCCTGGTAATGCCAGTGGACTCAATGACGGATCCTGTGCTATGCTGGTGGCCGGTAATTCTGCCATCAAAGATTTCGATCTCGAACCGATGGCACGCATTGTTGCATCAGCGGTCGTCGGCGTAGAACCCCGGATCATGGGCATGGGCCCAGTCGGTGCTACGAAAAAAGTTTTAGGGCGAACCAACTTATCACTCGATGACATGGGTATTATTGAGCTTAACGAGGCATTTGCCGCTCAAAGCCTGGCTGTGTTGCGCGAACTCGGTATTGAGGATGATGACGAGCGTGTAAATCCCAATGGTGGAGCTATTGCCTTGGGGCATCCACTCGGAATGTCGGGAGCCAGACTGCTGCAAACAGCAGCAATTGAGCTTCAGGAGCAGGATGAGCAATATGCGCTGTGCACGCTTTGCGTGGGCGTGGGCCAGGGTATGGCAGTAATTTTAGAAAAAGTGTAATATTTAACCACTCAGACACTTAGCGCACTAAGATGTCTTCTTAGAGGTCTTAGTGACTTAGTGGTATACAAATAAAATGGTTATGGCTATTTACGAATTTGAAGGATATAAACCGGTTGTTGATGAAAGTGCCTATGTACACCCGCAAGCGGCAGTAACCGGTAATGTTGTCATTGGCAAAGATGTCTATATCGCTCCCGGAGCGGCCATACGAGGCGACTGGGGAAAAATCATTATAAAAGATGGCTGTAATGTACAGGAAAATTGTACGATCCATATGTTTCCCGGTGTAACGGTTGTGCTCGAAGAAGGTGCTCATATTGGGCATGGAGCGATTATACACGGAGCCCATATCGGGCGCAATTGCCTGGTAGGCATGAATGCCGTGGTTATGGATCGAGTAGAGCTCGGTGCTGAATGCATTATCGGAGCCCAGAGTTTTGTAAAAGAAGGCATGGAAATTCCCGAACGCAAGTTGCTTGTTGGCAATCCCGCAAAGATTATCAGAGACGTCAGTGATGAAATGATCAAGTGGAAGACCAAAGGGACGAAATTATATCAAAAACTGCCGGGACAATTGCATGACTCGCTGAAAGAATGTGAACCTCTGAGAGAAGAATCGGAAAATCAACCGAGTCAGTCTGTGAAATATGAAACATGGGGTAAAACGAAAAAAGTAGAATAGGCCTCAGATTTACACGGATGTACACAAATAAAAATCTGTCAAAATCTGCGTCAATCACGACTTAAAATGAGTCCATTATTATGAAAGTACGAAGTTACATCAAAGGCGAATGGGTTGATGAAGGAAAAGAAACCGATCTAATAAGTGCCGTCACAAGCGAACCTGTTGCGCAGATGATCGAAGCCAATTTGGATTACAAGGGCGCATGCGAATACGCTCGTCAAGAAGCCGGTCCTGAACTCCGTTCGATGTCCATCCATGAACGCGCTTTCAAGATTAAATTTCTTGCTCAGTACCTGCTAGAGCGAAAAGAGGATTACTACGAACTTTCGACCCATACCGGCGCCACCCGACAAGATTCCTGGATTGATATCGAAGGCGGCATCGGAAGCATGTTTACGCTCTCCAGCAAATCACGAATCGAGCTTTCGGATCTGCCTTATCACGTTGAGGGCAGCCATGAACATCTCTCGCACAACGGCACCTTCGTGGGACAACATATCTGCGTGCCCTATCACGGCGTTGGCGTACACATTAACGCTTTTAATTTTCCGGTTTGGGGGATGCTGGAAAAGCTCGCTCCTGCAATTATTGCTGGCATGCCGGCAATCATCAAGCCATCACCAACGGGCTCTTACCTGGCCTATAAAGTTTTCCAGGATATGCTTGAATCGAAATTGCTGCCTGATGGAGCCATTCAATTTATTGCTGCCGACAAGCCCGGTGATCTGCTTGATCACCTAACCAGTCAGGATGCCGTTGCCTTTACCGGTTCTGCTACAACGGGTCAAAAGCTAAAAGCACATCCAAATATTGTAGCTAACAATGTGCGTTTTAATCTCGAAGCCGATTCCCTGAATTGTTCGATCCTGGGGTCCGATGTGACGCCGGACATGGAAGAATTTGATCTTTTTGTAAAAGAAGTTGCCAATGAAATGACCGTCAAAGCGGGACAAAAATGTACGGCCATTCGTCGTACGATTGTCCCCAAGGAACGAGTTGATGATGTAATAGAGGCTCTTAAAAAACGTCTGCACAAGGCTACCTTTGGAGATCCGGCTGAAAAAGAAACACGCATGGGTCCGTTAGCCAGCTCGCTACAGGCCGAACGTTTTGAAGAACAGATTGCATCACTATTGGAAACAACCGAATCGGTCTATAGTAGTGGAAACGGTCATGAGGAAGGTGCTTTTGCAGATCCTAAAGTATTGCTTTGCCACAAGCCGCTGGAAGTTGATGAAGTGCATAAAGTTGAGGCTTTTGGTCCTATGACAACGATTATGCCCTATAAAAATAATGAGGAAGCTATACGGCTTGCCAATAAAGCGGATGGGTCCCTGGTCGGTTCCCTTTTTACAGCTGATGATGATATCGCACGCGAAATTACGCTGGGTTGCGCTCCTTATCACGGGCGCTTCATGGTTGTCAATCGGGATTGTGCCGAAGAATCTACCGGACATGGTTCCCCGATGCCGCACATGGTACACGGCGGACCCGGACATGCCGGTGGTGGCGAAGAATTGGGCGGCCACCGTGCCGTGCTTCATAACATGCAAAGGGTAGCTTTGCAGGGCTCCCCGACTACGCTGAAAAATATTACACAGCAGTATATCAAAGGAGCCGAAACACAAGAAGCCGACAAACATCCCTTCCAGCAATATTTTGAGGATCTGGAGGTCGGAGAAGCATTGACAACCCACCGGCGGACCGTCACAGAAGCTGACATTGTTAATTTTGGTGGTGTTAGCGGCGATCACTTTTATGCACACTTTGATGAGATTGCTGCCCAGGATTCGTTCTTTGAGAAGCGTGTGGTGCACGGTTATTTCGTGCTCTCGGCCGCAGCAGGTCTGTTTGTACATCCGGCACCTGGTCCCGTGCTTCTTAACTATGGACTTGAAAATCTGCGTTTCACCAAACCCGTTGCTCCCGGCGACACGATCCAGGCTAAATTGATCGTCAAACGAAAGACTGTACGTCAAAAGAAAGCCAAAGACAAGTACCCGTTTGGCATTGTTTATTGGGACGTGGAAGTCTCCAATCAACATGATAAGATTGTAGCCGATTATACCATCCTAACGCTTATAAAACGTAGAGAAGTCCTAGATATGGACATTTTTGAAGAGGAAGATTAACTAGCCACTGATCCGCACAGATTACAACGGATTTTCCAGGCCGATCTGTGAAAATCTGTGGCCTTAAACAAAAAATTATGCCTGATAACGGAAAAATAACTATCGACATCACCAACAATATTGGAACCATTGAATTCTATCATCCGAAAGGGAATTCTCTGCCGGGAAAAATGTTGCGTGAGCTTGCCGAAACAATCACTGAGGTGGGCAACAATCCCGATGCACATGTTTTAGTTTTAAAGAGCCGTGGAGATGGTGCTTTTTGTGCCGGAGCTTCTTTCGATGAACTTATTGCTATTGATGATTATGAAGAAGGGAAACATTTTTTCATGGGATTTGCCCTGGTACTTAACGCCATGCGGAAATGTCCGAAGCTGATTATTGTACGCGTGCAGGGGAAAACAGTTGGAGGAGGGGTTGGCCTGGCTTCGGCCGGCGATTACACCATCGCGCACGAATCTGCTTCTATCAAGCTAAGTGAGTTGGCTCTGGGGATTGGCCCTTTTGTGGTCGGTCCCGCCGTTCAGCGCAAAATTAGTGCTTCGGCTTTCAGCACTCTTTCGATTGATGCCAGTAATTGGTACGGATCTGACTGGGCTCTGGAAAAAGGACTCTTTTCGGAAGTTTGTGAATCGCGCGAAAAATTGGATATAGAAGTAAACCGGTTGGCTGAGCAGTTATCCGATTACAGTCCCGAGGCCATGAAAGAGCTTAAAAAGGTATTCTGGAAGGATACCAGGGATTGGGAGTCACTGCTGGAAAAACGAGCGGAAATTAGCGGGCGGCTGGTATTATCGGACTATACCAAAAATTTTATCAACGAGTTTAAGAACTCATAAGTAAGTTGAATGAGTTTGTTAAACGTTCAGAAAACACTTCGGGAGATTGCCCATCCTGAAATAGCAAAGCATTCCCAACGATTTTTCAAAACTGGAAAGGGAGAATATGGAGAAGGCGACCAGTTCCTGGGCATTCGCGTACCCCAAATCCGGAAAATTGCAAAACGGTTTGCCAAGCTTAGCCTTAACAAAACCGCCCAATTACTTCATTCGTCATACCATGAAGAACGTCTTTGCGCACTGATTATCCTGGTAGCCAGGATGAAAAAAGCAGAACCATCAACAAAAGAACAAATATTTCAGCTTTACCTCGATAACATCGCATACGTTAACAATTGGAATTTAGTTGATACATCTGCCGAACACATTATCGGACATTATCTGGAAGATAAGGATCGCAATCTCCTATACCATTTGGCAAAATCCGATGATTTATGGGAGCGTCGCATCGCCATAATGAGTACATTTCACTTCATAAAAAACAATGATTTCGACGATACGCTTAAAATCTCACACATGCTATTACAGGACGACCACGATCTCATCCATAAAGCGGTAGGTTGGATGCTTCGAGAAATCGGTAAACGGAGTATAAAAAAGGAAGAGAAGTTCTTGGATAAGTATGGTAAACAAATGCCAAGAACCATGCTTCGCTATGCTATAGAGAAGTTTCCACAGGAAAAGAGGAAACATTATTTGAGGCTGTAATCAATTTCTGACAGGTATTTTCAACGTGGTATTTTCTTTCTCAAATTCAATAATAAATTCCACGCCCTGGGCAAGATTCCTAATTTCCATATCGCCACTAAGCTGACGAGCCAACGTTTCGACTAATACCATTCCCAACGACTGAGATTCTTGTTGTTTCTTTTCAAAGTCGGCCGGCAAGCCAATACCATTATCTTTAACGCTTAACTTTATTTTAGTTTCTTCTAGTTCTTTAAAGGTGATCCAAACTTTACCTTCCTCTCTTCCCTCAAAGGCATGTTCATAGGCATTACTAATCAATTCATTAATGATAAGCCCACAAGGAATTCCCTGGTTGACGCCAAGTTTTACATTACCAGTAGAAATTTCGACATCAATATTATTGTCAGTCTTGCTATTCGAATAGGTAATAACATCTACCAGCTCTTTGATATACTTCGAAAAATCAATCTCCGCTAGACGCTCATTTTGATACAATTTTTCATGGATCATAGAAATAGATTGAATACGACGTTGACTCTCACGGAGTATCTTCGTAGCAAATTCATCATCTGAATAATCAACCTGTAACTCGAATAGCCCAGAAATCACAGCTAAATTATTTTTCACCCGGTGATGAATTTCTTTTACAAGAACCTCCTTTTCTTCAAGCGCCTTTTGGAGATCCTCTGTCTGCTCATCAACCAACTCTTTTAATCTATTCTTTTCCAGATAGTGAATTCTAATGCGCGTATAAAGAAAGACCATTCCTACAAGTCCAAAAATCACCATCCCGTAAAACCAATAGGTGCGCCAGAAAGGATAAGCTACAGAAAAACTATAAGATGCTTTTGAAGAAAAATTACCTTCTCCATTTTTTGCTTCTACAACAAATGTATAATCTCCCGGGCCCAAATTAGTATAGGTAGCAGAGTTGTTTTTAGTAATTGGCATCCAATCATCTTCAAAGCCCTCTAATTTATATCTATATTTCACATTATCCGGATTAAAGTACGACAAGCCGCTAAACTTGAATCCATAAACATTTTGTCCGTAAGGAAAGCTTATCGACGGATATTGGAGTGTGCCATTATGGTAGTGCAGAGTATCTCTATAATCTTTCCATTTTACAGGAAGCGAATTCAAAGTAACCTTAGTCAAATTAATGGTAGGAGGTGCAATGACCCGCTTTATTCTATTAGGGTTCAATTGAACAATCCCTTCCATACTCCCGAGCCATGCTTTCTTGTGGCCGTCGAAACTAATGGCATGAGAATTAAATTCCAAACCCATTCCCTTTCTGGAAAGTGCGTAATGGGTAATATTCATTTTCCCGGTCTTGCGGTAGTTTGGTACGTCAAGCATCTGGAGACCACCGTTAGTTCCCTGCCAAAGATATCCATCTTCATCAAACCAAAGGAAATGGGACTTCACCAACGCCATCCCATCAGATTGATCAAAGTTATGGATTTCTGCAGGTTTGCTATCTGTAGTGGGTTTATACTCCGTTACACCCCCTCCGGTCCCTAGCCACATATTATCCCGCTTATCTTTGGTAATGTAATAGACCTCATCGTGGCCCAGACCATCTGCCACTCTCACATTTTTAAAATGATTACCATCATAGATGCTTAAGCCATAAAGAGTACCAATCCATTTAGTGCCGCTAGAATCTTCGTAGATATAATAAACCGTGTTATCAGCCAAGCCATCATCCGCAGTAAACTTTTTGTACTTACGTTTTTCAAGTGAAAACTTATATAACCCATCATCCGCGCAGACCCAGAGATGATTGGTCGAATCAACATATAGATAATAAACATATAAGTTCTTGAGACCGTATTTACTTAAGAAATCGGTATAGCTATGTCCATCGAATTCCATCAACGAATTGTCCGGCATGGCAATTAGTTTATCCCCATTAGGCAGACCGGTGATATTCCAGATATTCTTGTTACTGTAGTGTTTAGGCAATGGATATTGTGTAACTGTTACGCCGTCAAAGGATTCGAATCCATCCGTAGTACCAAGCCAAAATACGCCATTATTATCTCGGTAGATCTTTAAGATAGAGTTACTTTTTAGGCCGGTATGTTCATTGTAGAAAACAAATCCGTCACCTTTATACAGGTTTACTCCATCCTCGTCGGTAGCAATCCAAATATGATGGTCTTTATCCTCGAAAAATTTATAAATATAGTTACTACTTAACCCGTTTTCCTTTGTTAAATGCCGATAATGACCATTAGTATAAACATAAACCCCATGTACCTCAGTACCAATCCAAATTTTACCATCCGAAGATTCCATGACATCAAACACAGATTCCAAAGGATTGCCATTAACTGAGGTGATGGTTTTAAACTTTTTGCCATCCCAAAGAGTTATTCCATTATTGGTTGCAATCCATTTTTGGCCATTATCTTGGATAATTTTATAAATCTTCCGTCCGCTCAAGCCATCTTTTTTGGTATAGCTTTTTATCGAAGACTCATCATAAATGGCAATACCTTTTTGCGTAGCCATCCAAATCTGGCCATCTGAACCTTTAAAAAAATCCCAAACCGTATTGCTAGGTAAGCCGTCTGCTTTTGTAAGCCGGGATAAGTGTTGTCCATCGTAAATAAATACGCCCCCCTGATACGTGCCTAACCATAACTTCCCATTGATCTCATCCATACCGGTAACTCCATAATGGTCCAGCGAATCACTTTTAATAGGATAAACCAAGCTATCGCCACGAAATGTTGCTACGCCGCCCTTTGAGGTTGCAACCCAAATATTATCATTGGAATCCTTCAGGATTTGCTCTACGGAATTGTCTCTAAGCCCATCTTCCATGGTATAGCTTTTATAGTGTTTACCATCAAACCTTACCAAACCGCCACCATAGGTGGCCATCCAAATATATCCGTCATCAGTCTGAGTCAAATCATGGACCATGGCCTGAGGTAAACCATCACTTACAGAATACACTTTAAAATTATACTGTTGGGCAAATACCGGACAGTTAGACAGTAATAAGAGAAAAAATATTATGAAGGGCTTGCTATCAAATACGCTCAATACCTGTCTAACTTTATTTGAGAAATTATGGAGCCTCATTTTTAGGGTTCACCGATTTATAAAAATAAAAATCACTACTTTTCCTCTACTGCCATTTTATCTTCTATCTCGAAAGTTACCGTCACTTCGGCGCCATCATCATTTCTAAGTGATAGATCGCCGCCAAGTTGTTGACTGAGAGTATCTATCAGAGACATCCCCAATGAACTGGAATTGGACTCTGTATCTGGAAATCCTTGTCCATTATCCTTTACCTTCAGAGATACATTTTTTTTGTCCAGCTTTTTCATACTTACTTCTATAGTTCCCTTTTTTACACCATCAAAAGCATGTTTAAAAGAATTTACTACCAGTTCATTAACCAGTAAGGAGCAAGGTATAGCCTGATTTATATTCAAAACAATAGGCTCCAACTCTGTGGCAATCTCAATAGAAGCACTTTCTCTCTGATAGGTTTTACTCAACGCCTCAAGCAAGTCGAAAATATATTTATCAAAATCAATATCGGATAAACTTTCAGATTGATACAATTTTTCATGAACAAGCGCAATACTACGTACTCTCATCTGACTCTGTTGCAAAGCTGAGATAGCGGATTCATTTTCAGACTCCCAAATTTGCATCTGGAGTAAACCAGAAATTACCGCCAGGTTATTCTTTACGCGGTGATGTATTTCTGCCAACAATACTTCCTTTTCTTTAAGAGATTGAGCTATCTTTTCTTGAGCTTCTTTTTCAGAACTGATATCACTAGCGACGATAACATACCCTTTAATAACGCCATTCTGGTCTTTGATCTTCCCTTTTGACACGCTTACAGGAATTTGTTCATTCTCTGAAGTTAACAATTCAATATTTTGATCTTCAATTCTCTCTGTTGTTGACTCTAAATTTTCTTTCCCCGAATCAACATCTTCTGCAGCGCTAAAAAACTCATTCATATTCCGGCCTAGCAAATCTTCCTCAGAACTATCCAGCATGGCCAAACCTGCTGAATTTACACGAGTAATTTTGTAATCCTGATCAGTCACAAGCAAAAGATCTCCCATTGATTCGATGATGCTGTCCACATAATCCCGTGAAACCAATGTGTGGCTCAAGCTTTCAGCCATATGATTAAAGGTTTCACTAAGTTGACCTAATTCATCATTCGAATCATACTCAATCCTGTTATCCAAATTACCCTTACCAATATTTTGAGCCGCATGTGCCAGTTTTTGAATTGGATTTGCAATCGATCGATATAAATAAAGGGTAAGCACGATTATAGCTATCAGAACAAGAACAGTAGCAATAATTAAGATACGACTTACAGTCACCAGACGGGCATTAAGTCCGGCAATCCGCTGTTCATGGTTCACCTGAATTTGATGCCGGACCTTCTCTATAAGGGGGAGTAGATTCGTGCGAAAGTAAGGTTCAATCGTTACAGTAAAAAACTCCTTGCCGTCGCTATACCTTTCGGAACTTAGTTTCTGCAATTGCTTAATCAGCGATTGATAAATACTGAATTTTTTATTCAGTTTGGTAAGCAATGAGTCAACTACCGCTGACTTTGTGGAATCTTTTAAAATTTCGGGATGATCTGTACGCACCAATTTTTGGGTTTTCTGCAAGCTCTGGTGGAACTTCTTAAGAGCATTATCAATATTTTTAACTACAACGGTATTTGACATGGCCCCTCTACTAAAATTCATAGACAAACTTCTGCGATACTTGTCTTCTAGTAAATATTGGGTTTTAGTCAGACTTCGATAAAGCTGAAGCCCCATTTCTCCCGCCTGCTCAATCTCTTCTATCGCCTGCATACTTTCTTGCGTAGCCTGATTTTTTACAACCTCGTTAACATAGGAAAAAGTTATACCAATCCCCCCCACTAACAATACGACCACCGAAAAACTTAAGACAAGTTTTGTACGCAATTTCATGCCGATTTTTGAAATCTACCTCTTTTAAAAAAAATCTGTACCCTCATCCCATTATTTGACATACTTATATAAATAAAATTCACATTTTGTGGTATAATTTGAGCAAGTAATAAAAATATTACCACAATTCATAGAATCCCCAGAGCTACTATTTTTATTTCCCCATATCCCATATTGGTCTTATGCTATGAGATCGGCCTTAAGAGTTTGCTTTTTATATTATAGCTCTTTCCAATTGAGTATAGTATAATCTAAATTCAATCCTAAATTAACCACCTGATACTTGGCTAATCACATAAATTTAAAATGAAAGCAATTCGTTAATCTTGCCTGTAATTTTTTCAACATTGGGTAAAACAGCATTCATGAGTCCTACATTATACGGAACAGGAATATCAGGCATGGTTAGTCGTTCAATGGGGGCATCTAAATATTTAAATCCTTCGCTTGATAAAACAGCACTTATTTCTGCTCCAAAACCGGCTGTCTGAGTATCTTCATGAACAATAAGACAGCGATTGGTCTTTTTTACTGATTCCAGAACGGCTTCTTTGTCCCAAGGCATCAGCGAACGCAAATCCAAAATGTCAGCAGATATTCCGGTTTGCTTTACGGCCTCTTCACTTTGTTCGCACATAGCCCCCCAAGTAACGATAGTCAGTTCATCGCCCTCCTGTAATTTATTTGCTTTACCAAAAGGAACTAGATATTTGTCTCCGGGATAGGGTTGACGAGCATATTTTGAATCCAGCAGATTGCGGTGCTCGAAAAAGATCGTGGGATTATTGCTCCGCATTGCTGTCCGTAACAACCCAACCGCATCCTGCGCGTTGCTTGGGAACGCTAATTGCCAGCCTACCGCATGAGCAAAAAACACTTCGTTGCAGAGACTGTGCCAGGGATCTCCACATTTAGCAAACCCGCCGGGCATGCGAACCACCATTGGCGCCGCAAATTTATTAGCTGTCCGCCATCGAATAGTTCCACAATTTTTAAGTTGCTCGGTCGCGGGATCAGCATATTTCCTGAATTGAATCTCCGCTACGGGCATCAGTCCGGAGTAAGCCAATCCCACGGCACGCCCGATAATACCTTCTTCAGATAAGCTGGTATCAAAGACTCTGGAATCACCATACTTAGTTTGTAGTCCCATCGTCACGGCGTGTACCCCACCTTTTGCACCAACATCCTCACCAAACACCATCAGTTTAGGATTGGTTTCCAGCTCGTAGTCCAGTGTTTTACGAATGGCTTCTACAATATTGATACGGCGTTTCTCGGGCTCCGGAGTTTCAGAGCTCTCCGGAAAAGAATGACCCGATACAGCCAGCCCGCCAACCAGTTGCAAATCAACACTACCATCTTCTTTGGTCTCAGCAAAAGCGTATCGTTTAGTCTGGTCAGGATCCGGCTCAGGACGAGAAAGGGCTGCTTTACTAGCTTCTTCAATATCCTTGGTTGCTTTCTCTTCCAATTCTTTCCAATCATTCTTTGTGATAAAATCAGGAACCGTGAAGGATTTAACAGCACGCAATGGATCCTCTTGCTGTTCCTTCTTTATAAGTTCTTCTGATTTATAAGCTTGGTTATCTTGGTATGAATGCCCATTTAGCCGGGGCATATTCAGATGAATAAGAGCAGGACCTTTTCGGTTACGGACATAGTTGACTGATTGGCTGATAAGATCAGCGGCCTCTACAGGATCCGCTCCATCTCCATCAAAGATGCGCATATTCTTAAATGAATACAGGTTTTTGGCAATATTCCCACCGGGTGTCTGGAATTCTCGCGGGACCGAAATTCCGTAGCTATTATCTTCGATATAGAATAGAATCGGCAAGTTCTGTGTTGTCGCAATGGTTAACGCCGACCAAAACCCATTGGTAGCTACCGAACCATCTCCTCCCAAAACTACAGAAATCGCATCTCCATATTCCTCTTCCTCCAGCGTTTCATAATGATACTGAATGCCCTGTGCCCATCCTATGGCAGGCGTATATTGCGATCCTACGTCTCCCGACATCGGTAACACCGTTGGGCCATCCATTCCCGGCTTATTACAGACCACTCCAATATCACGTCCATCACTATATCCACCAGACTTGCCCATTGGCGCAGCCATAGCGTCTTCCAGGCTCAATCCTAACGTCAGCATAAAAGGACGAGACCGGTAATAAGCACTAGCGGCATCCCTTTTATGAGTAAGTTGTGAGGCAAGTAAAATCTGTCCCAGCTCGTGTCCGCGAGCGGAGAACTGATATAATACATCCTTATTAGGAACCAGCTCATTTTCTTCTTTGTCGTCCATCGCACGGGAAGTGAGCATGAGTTCGGCAACCCGATTCCAATCAATAGTTTCAATTACTTCGGGAATTTCTTCGTCCACATTTTTGTTCGGCATAACAATTATATCAATACTTTTATCTTAATATTCTTGTGATTCCATAATCTTGCTAAAGCTACGCTCAAAGTGTTTCATCTCTTTTTTGCGTCCTATGGTAATTCGAATGCAATTAGGCAATCCAAAAGCATTTGCTCGTCTAAGGATCACTCCCTCTTCCAGCATAGCTTGGTTAAAATCAATAGCTTGTTGCTCGTCATCCAATACCATTAAAACCGCATTGGCAATCGAAGGCACGTAAGTTACGCCATGCTTTTCAAAAAATTTATACAGTCGCTTTTTCCCTTCTTCTACCGTCTCTCGACTCTTTTTTATGAATCCCTGATCACCCAAAGCAGCAAGTGCCGCAGCCTGTGCAGGAGTAGTAGGCTCGAAGGTGAGTTTTGTCTTCATCATATTACCAATAATCTCTTCTGAGCCAATAGCATAACCAATACGAAAGCCGGCCAAGCCGTAGGCTTTAGAAAACGTGCGTAAGGTAATTACATTATTAAAATCGTAATCTAGGGATCGCGGATAATCAGCTACTCCTTCGGCAAATTCGTGATAAGCTTCATCCATTACAACCAATACATCTTCAGGCACCTTACGCATAAAGCGTTCAAATTCGGATTTTGTGACATATGTGCCCGTTGGATTATTGGGGTTAGCGATATAGATCATTTTCGTCCGGTCGCCAACCGCTTCAGCCATCGCATCCAAATCAAATCTATAATCGTCAGTAACTGGTATCTTTTTAAGTGAAATCCCCCTGATATTGGCCTGAACAAAAAAACCGACGAAAGTAGCGTCGGCAGTGATGGCCTCTTCGTTATTTAAAAAGAAAGTACGACATAGAATAGCTATTACACTCTCTGATCCTGCAGCTATCATAATATTGGCAGGATCAACGTTGTTCTTTTCAGCCAATACTTCTCTTAGTTGGCGTGAGACAGGATCGGGATAATCCTGGATCTCTTGCAAAGCTTTAATAACTTCCTGCTTTACATTTGGACTGCATCCAAGTCGATTTTCATTGGATGCTAACTTTGATATCTGGGACGGGGCGTATTCTTCTTGAACCTCAGCTATCGTTTTACCGGCCACATAAGGGGAAAGATCGCGAATATTAAAGGGTACCAGTGTACGATCGGCTGAATCAGACATAAATAATACTTTTTCTATAACTAAAATTTACAC
>Ga0102959_1000072_pt1 | contig 31963 bp, 29 predicted proteins | sample SalPonF2_B_D2_MG_FD_84520 | JGI IMG/M metagenome (GOLD analysis project Ga0102959, IMG submission 84520) | Salt pond soil microbial communities from South San Francisco under conditions of wetland restoration - Salt Pond MetaG SF2_B_D2_MG ...
CGAAGCGCTGTTCGAGTTCCGGGTCCGAGGCGAACGGGCTTCAACCCCACAAGGGTCCGTCTGAAACTGGGTAACTCGTCTGTCACTCTCCTCGACGGATCTACGCTTCAACCCCACAAGGGTCCGTCTGAAACCATGTCGAATTCGAGCCGCTGAGCACCTAAAACCACGGGTTTCGCCGACCAGTTTCAGTCGACCCGCAGTAGTGCAGAACCCCCCGGGGGTCGACGGAACTCGCTACAGAAGAACCTAAAATCGTCCCTCGACCGCCCTACTCGAGCGTCGCTAGCCCGTCCTCGATCATCTCCTGGAGTACTTCGCGCGCGTGGCCGTCGGGTTTCACGCCCGTGTAGACCTCCTGGACCGTCCCATCGGCCAGCACGAACGTCGTCCGGGCGGCCGCGCCGCGACTCGTGTCGACGCCGAACGCGTCGGCGATCTCGCCGTCCGGGTCCGCCAGCAGGTCGAAGGCGAGGCCGTACTTCTCGCAGAAGGCGTGGTGAGCGTCGACGTCGTCGGTGGAGACGCCGTAGACCGCCACCCCCGCCTCGTGGTACGTCTCGAGTTCGAGGTCGAACTGCTTCGCCTCGACGGTGCAACCGGGGGTGTCGTCTCGCGGGTAGAAGTAGAGTACCGTCGGCTCGGCGAGCTCGAGGGTGACCGTCTCGCCGTCCTGGTTCCGCGCGCTGACCGCCGGGGTGTCGTCGCCCGCGTCGAGTGTCATACCGGCCCTTCCGGCTCGGCGGGGTTTAGCCCTTCGCCTACCGGCTCACTCGATGTCTATCTCGTGGGACTCGCCGCCGAGGTCGGCCTTGGGGAGCGTGACCGTGAGGACGCCGTTCGCGTAGGAGGCGCTGACTCCGCTCTCGTCGACCTCCTCGGGCAGGGTGACCGACCGGCTGGCCGACGCGGCGCGGCGCTCGCGCCGGAGGTACTCGCCCTCGACTTCCTCCTCCTCTTCGACCTCGCGCTCGGCCGCGATCCGCAGGGTGTCGCCCCGGATCGTGACGTCGATGTCCGACTTCTCGTAGCCCGGGAGGTCGGCGGTCACGACGAACTCGTCGCCGTGGTCGGCGACGTCGACGGCCACGCCGAACTCCCCGAACTCTCCGAGGTCGACGCCGCGACCCCAGTCGCCCTCGAACTGCCCGCCCAGCCGCTCGAACAGTCGCTCCAGCTCCTCGAAGGGATTGCGTCGTGATGGCATCTCGGTTACCTGTTGGCTCGGAAGCGACTTAAATCCGCGGCCGGGACCGCCACGGTCGGGCCGACGTCGGCCGGTGAACGCGGTTCCCACGGGGTGGGACCGTCCCGTCAGAGCACGTGGGCGACATCGTAGGAGCCCAGCCGGCGCACCCATCCCTTCTCGGCGAGGTCGGCGAGGTCAGCGACGGCGGCCTGGGTGCGGTCCTCGTAGAGGCCGGCCGCGATGTCGACGTGGAAGACGTAGTCGCCGAGTCGCTCGCCGCTCGGGCGCGACTCGACGCGGGTGAGGTTGATGTCGCGGTCGGCGAACGGTTCGAGCAGTTCGAGCAGTAGTCCGGGGTAGTTGGCGTTCGGGTAGACGACGAAGGAGGACTTCCCGCCCGCCTCGGAGCGGGCGCTCGTCGGTGCGATGACGAAAAAGCGCGTCGCGTTCGAGGTGCGGTCCTGGATGTCCTCGGCGACGACCACCAGGTCGTCGTCGGCGTTGTCCGGGTGGCCGATGCCGGCGTACCGGGCGTCCTCGCGGGCCCGCTCGACGCCGCGGGCCGTGCTCGCCACGGCCTCGACGCCGGCGTCGGGGTACTCTCGCTCGAGGAAGCGACGGCACTGCGCGAGCGCCTGGGAGTGGCTCGCGACCACCTCGAACTCCGCGTCCTGTGCCAGCAGCGCGTGCCGGATGGGCGTGACGACCTCCCGGACGACGGCCGCCTCCTTCTCGGTCATGGCGTCGAGCGTCTCGGTGACGCTCCCCTCGATGCTGTTCTCGATGGGGACGACGCCGCGGTCGGCGTCGCCGTCGGCGACGGCCTCGACGATGGCGAACACCGACTCGCGGAACGAGATGTCGGCGTCGTCGGCGACCGACCGCGCCGCCCGATGCGAGTACGTGCCGGCGGGTCCGAGCGTGACCGTTCTCATTGCTCCCCGTACTGGACAGCCGGGCAAAAGGGCGTCGGGTCCGACAGGTGTTGCAGTCAGGTTGGTCCGCCGACAGGAGCTGCGGTCGGGCGGGTCGGGTCCGTCGGGTGGGCTCCAGGCGGCGAGCGGATTCGGCAACCGCCAGACGTGGGTGACTTACAATGGATTACATCGACTTACACACTGGTACACTTATTACATCGGCTTACGAACAGGTACACGACATGCCCATCGACTCGAGCCGACTCGACGACTCGGAGCAGCTCCCGGTCAGGCCGGGCACGAACAAGGAGACGGTGCTGTCGTTTCTGGCCGCCAACCCTCGAGAGGCGTACAGCCCCTCGGAGGTCGCGGAGGCGACCGGCGTCAACCGCAACAGCGTGGGGACGGTCCTCTCGCGGCTGGCCACGGACGGGCTGGTCCGCCACCGCGACGGCTACTGGGCCGTCGCAGAGACGGACGCGGTCGCGGTGTTCGTAGAGGAGCTGCGCGAGCTCGGCGAGGCGGCCTACGACCTGGCGAGCGACGAGGTGGACGCGCTGCTCCGCCGCATCCGCGGATAACACCGTCCCCCTCTCGCGTCATCGCCGAGCGGGGCGACCATCGAGGTGACCGACGGGAGGCCTGGCAGCGGTTCTCCGCCCCCCTCGAAGCCGTCCACGGGGGCGTCGAGAAGCTCGTCACCACCAGCCTGTCGACCACGGCGCGACCCCGGTGCGTCGTCGGGTCTCGGTCCTCGGGTAGATAAAGTGGTGGTCCTATCAACCCCCCCGGCTTTCTGAATCCGATTCTTCCACCGTTGTACGATGGAGCGTTCACCTCTCGAATCTTGTGGAATTAGTTCACATCAACTCACTGACGATACACTGGTAGCGGATACGGGGAGACCTCTCCACTCGGTTCTCCCGGCGGACCCCGACCGGGGACGCGGACAGTCCTACGCGAACGGTAATCCACCGAATCTGGTTCGATGACCACCGTCGTCACCGAGGTCAGCATCCCGAGTGAGTCGTTCGAACTCGGACAGATTCTCCACGACCCCGGGGCCTCGCGGATCGAGCTGATGCGGTTCGTGCCGACCGGCAACGCCCTCGTGCCGTACTTCTGGGCGGAGACGAACGATCACGCCTCGCTGGCGGAATCCGTGCGCGGTGACGACAGGGTCGCCTCGCTGACCGAGGTCGACGCCGGGGCGGGAAAGCACCTCTACCACGTCGGGTGGGCCGACGAGATGGAGGTAAACGGGTTCCTCGAACTGCTCCGTAGCCACGACCTCATCGCCGAGTCGGCCGTCGGAACCGACGACACGTGGCGGTTCCGCCTGCGCTCTCCCGACCGCGCCAGCCTCGCGGCGTTCCAGCAGGACTGTGCCGACGCGGGCATCCAGCTTTCGGTTCACCGGGTCTGGAACCCGTCCACCGAGGCAAACGACCCGAACGGGCTCACCGTGGACCAGCGGGAGGCACTCCAGGTGGCGGCCCAATCGGGGTACTTCGAGACGCCGAGCAAGGCGACGCTCGAGCAGATCGGCGCGGAGCTGGACATTAGCTCGCAGGCCGCCTCGAAGCGCATCCGCGGCGGCGTCGAGAAGCTCGTCGACAGGGCGCTCCGCTCGGCCGATTGACGAACGCGGCGCGGTTCGCCGCTCGGCGGTTAAGAAACCGTAGTTCTATCAACGGCCATTTTTTTCTGGAACACGACCCTTTGTACCCGTGGAAGGGGAGCCCAGGCCAGGAATGGGGGACTGACCGGGTCACTATCTCCGCTTCCATCCGGGGACGGCCGCGGTCGAACGTGGTGACGACGGTCCACACCCCGGAGACGACCGTGTGTGTGGGGTCCGAAGTGAACGCTCGTTGTCACAGGGCGAGACGCACGCCGCGGTTTCGAGCCCTACCCCGTCCGTTTTGACGGCGATTCGCTCGGCGGCGATTCGCTCGGGAACGAAGACGCACAGGGTCGCACGTGCGGGATTCAGCTAGCGGGGCTCGGCCGAGTGCGGCGTTCATTCGTGGCACCCCGCGGACACGGGAAACGTCTGTTCGAAGACGCAGCGAGGCCAGCGAACCCGACCGATTGTGGCGGATCGACCACTCTCGCCGCCCGTGTCGGCCGAAATCTCAGGTCCGGTGACTTTATGCGGAATCTTCACATACTGAACCTCGGGTGGCAAACCATCGACCATCTCCTCTACACGCTGACGATCGGCTTCGCCATCGTCGCGGGAACGGGAGCCGGGATCATGACGCTTCTGACCTGGACTATCTTCAAGGAGACCACGTTCGGTCGCGCGCTGTTCTCGCTGTGCCTGCTGCTGTCGGTGTTCACCGTCTACCACGTCGGTCTGCTCGTGTTCACCCTGCGCTCGACGGACGCCGATACGCTGGAAAGCGGGATGTACGCCCTGCTCGTCGTGTTCGTCATCTTCATGGTCCACCACCAGCGGCAGATAGACTCCTGGCGACAGTGGAGGCGAGAGCTGTGGCGGCACTGAACGCCTTCACCGCGTTCGACCTGGCGATGGGGATGATAAGCGGGCTCGGACTGCTCTACCTGCTCTACGTCGAGGAGTACGTCCTGTCCTACCGCCGGTTCCTGCTCGTCACGACAGCCGGGCTGCTCGTCTTCGGCGTCGGCGGTCCTCTGTTCGACATATTCGACCCCAAGTACGTCCACGTCGTCCACGGCGTCGGGGCGCTGCTCGTCGTCCTCGGGATGTACGACCCCATCCACCACGAACTCAGGCGCGAGGACTGGGCGGACCTGCTCTCCGAGAACCCGGCAGAGCTCCGCCACTCGGCGAACTGGATGGTCCCGATGGACGACGAGATACTCGCCGTCTTCCACTCGGCGGACCTGGTCCTGACGCCGATGATCGTCGCCTACAACACGGGCCTGAGCCGTAGCGAGGTCAACCGCCGGCTCCTGGCGATGAAGTCCCACGGCGTCGTCGAGCGCGTCGACCGCGGGAAGTACCGACTGACGCCCCTCGGCGAGCAGTATCTCCAGGGGGAGCGCTCCGCCGCGGCGCTCGCCGAACCCACCGACGCGGCTATCTGACGGCGCGGCGAACGCCGCCGGAGTCGGTCGGCGCTGGATGACCAGAAGGCGACCACTGGCCGTCCCATCCGGGCACGACGCACGGTATCGCGGGACGTCGGCGGTGTTTTTCAGCGCTCGGGAACGGATCTGACCGTCTAGAACTAACTAATGTGGGTCGGAATCCGGCGTCGATATCCATCCTCACGAATCCGACGACGGGTGAATGATTGTCGGGATTTAACTTCCCATCACCGTCAGTTTGGCGCGACATGGGGCGAGAGAACAGGTACCTGGACAGACGGCGGTTTCTGAAGCTGACCGGTGGCCTCGGCGTCGGAGGGTCCGTGGGACTGGCGGGCTGCACCGGGACGGCGAACGTCTTCCGCGGGCAGATTCCGCTGTCGTCCATCGCTGCCGACGTGGGAAAGCCGGTCGTCGCGGGCGGCCCGAACGACCTCAAATCGAAGGTGACGGTGCGGATGGTCGCCCTCGACGGGAACCAGGGAAACGGCTTCGCGTACATGCCCGCTGTCGTCTGGCTCGAGCCGGGCGGCACGGTCTCCTGGGAGCACACCGCCGCGGGCGACTCGAAGCGCGTCTCCCACACGGTGACGTCGATGTCGAAGGGCAACGCCAAACCGCAGTACTGCCCGGTGGGGTCGAGGCCGTTCGACTCGGGCGTCATCGCCGGGCTCGGGCCCTGGAAGCACGAGCAGGCGCTGCGCCAGGACCTGGGCCACCACCACGGCGGCACGAAGGGCAAGTCGGGAAAGCAGGGTCTCTTCCACGGGCCCTACAAGGTCAGCTTCGACCCGGCGGAGCGCCCGAAGGGCGTCTACTTCTACATGTGCGAGGACCACATGCAGTTCGGGATGGTCGGCGCGGTCGTCGTCGGCGACGTGGGGCCGAACTCCCCGGGCTGGTCGCCGGGCATGACCGAGCCCCCGAAGAAGATGTTCGTCGACTCGTTCAGGGAGCACTTCTCGACTATCCGCGGACACGTCGAATCGCAGGTGAACGGGCAATGACCGGCAGACAGCTCGACGACCGGCCGACGGAGGTGACCGCCCGATGAGCACCGCGACGGCGGAGGCGGGTGACGGCCACGACCAGGTCGAGCCGACCGGCTGGCGCAAGTGGGTGTTCACGACCGACCACAAGCGGGTCGGCATCATCTACCTCTGGCTGGCGATGTGGTGGTTCCTGGTCGCCGGGGCCGCGGCCATGCTGTTCCGGACGGAGCTTTTGACGCCCGCGCGCGGCCCGTTCTTCAATCTGCTGGGGTACAACTCGCTGGTCACGCTCCACGGCATCACGATGATCTTCCTCGTCGCGGTGCCAGCCGGCGGCGTGTTCGCGAACTACTTCCTGCCGCTCTACCTGGGCATCGACGAGATGGCGTTCCCGCGCCTGAACGCCCTGAGCGGCTGGCTCGTCTTCTGGGGCGGGGTGATGCTCTGGTGGCCCACGGTCACGAACCTCTTCGGGCTGTCCGGGCTGCCGATCAACGGCGGCTGGTTCGCCTACCCGCCGCTGGTCTCGCGCATGCAGACCGTCGGCGTCGACGCCTGGATAATGGCGATGCTCATCCTCGCCATCTCGACGACGGTCGCAGGCATCAACTTCATGGTGACGCTGCTCAACGAGCGCGACCCCGGCCTGGACATGTTCGACCTCCCGGTCGCGGCGTGGACCCTCGGGCTGTTCACCCCCCTGCTCGGCCTCTACGAGCTGCCGTGGCTCATAAACGGCGTCGCGATGGACTACTTCATCCGGCACGCCGGCATGGGCTTTTTCGACGCTCGCATGGGCGGCGGCCCGCTCCTCTGGCAGTGGCTGTTCTGGCTGTTCGGCCACCCGGAGGTCTACTTCGTCGCGCTGCCCTTCCTGGGCATCATCGGCGAGATAATCCCGCGGTTCTCGGAGCGGCCGATCTACGGCTACCGGGCCATCATCTACGCGCTCACGGGCATCACGCTGATGTCCGGGATGGTCTGGGCCCACCACATGTTCACCACCGGCATCGGGCAGATCCGCTACCTCTACATGTTCTTCTCGCTGGCCATCCCCATCGCCTTCGGCGTGGTCATCTTCGCGCTCGGCGCGACGATGCTCAAAGGGCGCATCCACCTCAAGACGCCCATGATGTTCGCCATCGGCACCATCATCATGGCGCTGATCTCGGGCATGGACGGCATCATGCTCGGCCAGGCCCCCCTCGACGTGAAGCTGCACTCGACGTACTTCGTCGTCGGGCACTTCCACTTCACGCTGTTCGGGGTCGCCATCATGGGATTCTTCGCGTCGCTGTACTACTACTACCCGAAGATGACGGGGCGCATGTACGGAGAGCGCCTCGCGAAGTGGCACTTCGGCCTGACGATGGTCTGTGCACCCATCGTGTTCACCCTGATGGACGCACTCGGCCAGCAGGGGATGATGCGCCGCTACGCGACCTACACCTACGCGCCGGGACTCCAGGGACTGCACATCTGGACGACGGCGTTCGCCTACGTGCTCGGCATCGCGCAGGTCGTCCTCGCGGCGAACATGCTCCTGAGTCTCCGCTACGGCGAGCGGGTCGAGAACCCCTGGAGCGAGTACGTCAAGGAGCAGGGGATGCCCTCGCCCGAGTGGAACGGCCTGCCGTACAAGCCGCCCACGCCGGCCTACGTCCCGTTCGACCAGGCCGCCACGGCCGCGGACGGCGGGCCAGAGGCGACCACCGACGGCGGCTCGGGCGCTGCCACGGACGGCGGCGACGACGCGACGACAGACGGAGGCGATGCGGCGGGTGGGAGTAGTTCGCCACCGGACGACGCCGACGACCCGGGTGGAGGTGACCGCCGATGAGCGAGGCGACCCCGCCGGACCACGAGTGGCTCGAGGACCACGAGTACGGCTGGCTCTGGTTCCTCGTGTTGCTGGTGCCTGTCGCGGCGTTCGTCGTCAGCTGGCTCTACGACCTGCGCAAGAACCTCGCCACGATCGCCAACCCGGCCGGCATCCGCATCGACATGCTGGCGAAGCTCGGCGCGGCGGACAGGGTCATGGCCGTCGTCTTCGGCGGGGGGACCATGCTCGCGCTGGTCTACTTCGCCTACCGCTACCGGGCCTCGAAGGTCGACGCGCCACAGACGCTGGAGCGCCAGTGGGCCGCGAACACCTACCGGCTGATGATCGTCGGCGTCACCCTCGTGTTGCTGGTGACGTTCATGTTCGCGTCGACCACGCTCGCGGGAACCGACCAGATGCCCGCCGGCGCGGCCAAGCGCAAGTACCACGCCCAGGACCAGCTGAACGTGACGGTCGTGGGCTCCCAGTGGGTCTGGCGGACGAACGTCCAGGGCATCAACTTCACCGAGACCGACGACGTCTACGTCCCCGCCAACACGCTCGTGCGGGTGCGCATCACCTCAGCGGACGTCGACCACAGCTGGGCAATCGAGTCACTCGGCATCAAGAAGGACGCGATACCGGGCCAGGTCAACACGGTCTGGCTCTACGTCAAGAAGCCCGGCGTCTACCAGGTGAACTGCGCGGAACTCTGTGGCGCCGGACACTCGAAGATGACCTCGAAACTCCACGTCCTGCCGAAAGACCAGTACCGTACCTGGGCGAAGAAACACGACGGGTCCGTGCCGTACGCGACGGGCGGGAACGCGTCGAGCGACCTGCCCCCTGCCGGCGCGGCCCTGCACGACGGTGCCCCGGTCGGTAGCGCGCTGCACGACCTCGCGGCGACCCGCTCGTCCGCCGGCACCCGGGCAGCGACCGTCGGTGTCGCGAATCGTGCCCCGCCCGTCGCCGCCGCGGAGGTGACCGCCGATGTCTGAGGACGACCAGTCGGTCGCCTCCGACGGCGGCGAGACACGACCCGGCGAGCCGACCCGTACCGGCGAGGGGACCGAGGGCTTCCCGCACGGGAGTGCGGCCCCGTTCGTCCTCGCGGCGGGCATCTTCGGGCTGTTCCTCGGCTTCATCTTCCCCGTCGAGTGGATCGTCGGCATCCCGGTGTTCCTGGCGGGCTTTTACCTCTGGTTCCGCGAGTGGTCCATCGAGGAGTACGAGCGGGGCGTCATCCCGGAGCAGAAACGAAAGCTCCTGGGCGTCTCCAGTGCCTTCCTGGCCGGCGTCTTCCTCGTCATCTCGGAGGGGCTGCTGTTCGGGGGCGCGTTCCTGGCCTGGTACTTCCTCGACTTCCAGCGCGGACCGTTCCCGCTCTCCGGCCAGCCGCATCTGAACCTGCTCAGCGGGGCGCTCATGACGTTCGTGCTCGTCATCGGGAGCGCCACGATGTACTGGACCCGCCGGGGCGTCACCCACGGCAACCGGGGGCGTCTCACCTCCGGGCCGGTCGTCACGTTCGTCCTGGGGCTCGTCTACCTCGGGCTGGTGTGGACCGACTGGTCGGCCATGACCGCCGCCGGGCTAAAGCCGAGCACTGGCGCGTTCGGGGCCACCTTCTACTACCTCACCGGCCTGCACGCGGCCCACGTCGTCGTCGGGCTGCTGTTGCTCGTCTTCCTGGCCTACCGCGCCTGGATGCGCGGGCACTTCGGCGAGAACCGGGCCACCATGGTGAAGGTCGCGGAGGCCTACTGGCACTTCCTCACCGGCATCTCCGTGCTCATCCTGGTGTTCGTCTACCTGCCGACCTCCTGAGACCCGCCATGGACCGAGACACGACTAGAGACGACCGGTTCCCGACGCTGCTCGGGGCCACGCTGATGGGGGTCTACCTCCTCGTCGTCTCGGGCACGACGACGGCGGTGGCGAACGGGGAGGCGGCCTGCCACGGCTGGCCCGCCTGCGACGGCCACCTGCTGGTGCCGCCGACCCGGCTCGCGCTCGCCGTGGGCTGGGCGCACCGGGCCGTCGTCGCCGTCGTCGCGGCGCTCCTGCTGCTCGCGCTTCTCGCGGCACTCGGGCGCGCCGCGGACCGACGAGTCCTCGGGGCGCTCTCGGTCGCCGCGCTGCTCTACCCCGTCCAGGTGCTCGTCGGCCGTGCGACCGCCCTGCGGGGCGTCCCGGTCGCCCTCTCGGCGCTCCACCTCGCGCTGGCGGTGGGCATCTTCGTCGGCGTCCTGGTGGCGCTCACGTGGACGCTCGACGGCGCCGGAGCCGACGGATACGGGGACGAACTGGTCCGTGACCAGGTCCCGGCCGCCGACGACTCTGTCGCCGGTGCCGGGGAGTCGACACCTGCCGAACCGCACCAGGACCCGACGGCCGACCCCGGCGCGCTCGCGCTCGCCGGCCAGTACCTCTCGCTGACCAAGCCCCGGTTGATGTGGCTGCTCTGCCTGGTGGCACTCGCCGGCGTCTCGCTCGCCGTCGGGGCCGGGGCGACCGTCTCCCCGGTGACCGTCGTTGCCACGCTCGTCGGCGGCGTGCTGGCCATCGGCGCGAGCGGGACGTTCAACCACGTCATCGAGCGCGACCGCGACGCCCGGATGGACCGGACGGCGGACCGACCGCTGGTCGACGGCACCATCCCGGTCCGCAACGCGCTCGCCTTCGGGGTCGCACTCGCCGTGCTCTCCGTCGCGACCTTCGCGCTGCTCGTGAACGCGGTGGCGGCGGCGCTCGGGCTGGTCGCTATCGTCTTCTACAGCGTGGTCTACACGGTCGTGCTGAAGCCCAACACGAGCCAGAACATCGTCCTCGGGGGCGCGGTCGGCGCGTTCCCGGCGCTCATCGGCTGGGCCGCGGCCACGAACGACGTCGGCCTCCCGGCGGTCGTCCTCGGCGCGCTCATCTTCACGTGGACGCCGGCGCACTTCTACAACCTGGCGCTGGCCTACGAGGACGACTACGCCCGGGCCGGCTACCCGATGCTGCCGGTCGTGCGCGGCGAGGCGGTCACCCGCCGGCACATCCTCGGCTACCTCGGCGCCACGCTGCTCGCGGCCGGCGCGCTCGGCGCCGTCTCGTCGCTCGGCTGGCTCTACGTCGCCACGACGCTCGTCTTCGGGGGCGTCTTCGTCTGGAGTGTCCTCCGGCTGCATCGCGACCGGACCGACCGGGCGGCCATCCAGTCGTTTCACGCCTCGAACGCATTCCTCGGCGCCCTGCTGGTCGCCGTCGCCGCGAGTCCGTTGCTATGAGTTCGTCGTTCCCCACGCTCCGCGGTCGCTTCGCCCCCTCCCCCGCGACCGCCCGGTGGGGCGCGGTGGTCCTGGTGTGGGAGTTCGTGCTCACCGCGGCGTACTTCACCTTCACGCCGGCCACGCCGACCCACCTCCGGTACCTGGTCTACCCGTTCGTCTGGATCGACCTCGGCCTCTGGTCGGTCCTGCGCGTCGAGACCCACCCCGGCAGCGAGCGACACCGGCTGCTCGCCGGCGCGGTCGCCGCGGGCTACCTGGTGGCGCTGCTGTACGTCCCCGGCGTGTTCCAGTTCCCGATTCCCCACGTGCGCGCGCTCCCACCGGCCCCGGGCCGCTTTCAGCTCCTCTGGGCGGCCCCGGGCTGGGGGCCGCTCCTGAGCTACCGCTCCTCGCTGGTCGTCCTCAACCTGGTCCCGTTCAAGCTCGTCGGCTACGCGTCGCTGGCCTACCTCATCTACGCCAACGTGCTCGTGTTCACCCGCTCGTCGCTCTCCGGCGTGCTCGGGCTGGTGACCTGCGTGAGCTGCGTCTCGCCGGTGTTCACGGCGCTCGCGGGCCTGCTCGGGGGCGGCGCGGCCGTCGTCGCGACGGCCACCCGCTTCTCCGTCGACCTCGGCACGCTCGCCTTCGTCGCGAGCGTGGCGCTGCTCTACTGGGGCGCGACCGCCCGGACCAGAACGTGATAGCCATGATACGAACCAGGAACCTCGTCCGGCTCGAATCGATGTCGGAGACGCGCCGGCTCGCCTACGGCGCGGCGGCCATGATCGTCGGCGTCGCCATCAACCGCTACGCGGGGCTCAACATCGTCCTGCACTCCTTGCGCGGCCTGCTGTCGCCGGCCCACGTCGTGTGGGTGGCGCTGTTCACCCTGGGCTATCTCCTCGGCGGACTCGTCCCGCTGTGGTACTGGGTGGTCCGCCCGCTCGTCGTGGACTGGCAGCACGAGGGCTCGATGCGGGTGTAGCCGATGCGCTACTCCCGCACGCCGGCGGTGATGGCGGCGGGCAGCCTCGTCGCGCTCGCGCTCGTCGTCGCGCTCGTGCTGACCGTCGGCCACCTCTCGATGGCCGGCCTGACGCCCCTCCTGTTCAGCGCCGCCTACGTCGTCGCGCTCGCGCTGTTCTGGCTGGGCTTCTGGCGGGTCGTCGGGTGACCGTCGGCTCATTCCCGTTCGACCGGGAACCGTCGGCCGGCTCTGATTCGTCGACCGCCGCCGAGAAGAGCCACTCGTCGGTCGTCCGGGCGCCTACCGGTTGAGCGTGTGGATGGCGTGCCCCAGCGCGTGCTCCGCGGCCTCCATGACGGCCTCGGAGAGCGTCGGGTGGGTGTGGACGGTCCGGGCGACGTCCTCGAGCGTCGCGCCCATCTCGACGGCGAGGCCGAGCTCCGCGATGAGCTCCGACGCCTCGGGACCGACGACCTGCCCGCCGAGGACGAAGCCACTCTCCTCGTCGGCCACGATACGGACGAATCCCTGGGCGTGGCCCGTGGTGAGCGCCCGCCCGCTCGCGGAGAAGGGGAAGCGGCCGACGACCGGGGAGAAGCCCGCCTCCTCGGCTTCGTCCTCGCTCATGCCGACCGTGCCGATCTCCGGGTCGGTGAAGACCGCTGCCGGGATGGCCTGGTAGTCCATCGCCGCCGGCTCGCCGGCGATGACCTCCGCGATGACCTGGCCCTCGGCGCTCGCCTTGTGGGCGAGCATCGGCTCGCCGGCGACGTCACCGACGGCGAACACGTGGTCGAGGGCGGTCCGCCCCTGGTGGTCGGTCTCGAGGAAGCCCCGGTCGTCCGGCTCCAGGTCGAGCGCGTCGAGGTTGACGGTGTCGGTGACCGGCGCGCGCCCGACGGCGACCAGTACCTTGTCGGCGGCGAACGTCGACTCCTCGCCGTCCTCGTCCTCGGTGACGACCGTGATGCCCTCGTCGGCGCCGCCGTCGGTCTCCGCCTCGGCTGGCAGCCCCTCGCGCCACTCCTTTGCCGCCTGGCCGAAGTGGAAGTCGATGCCGAGTTCCTCGGCGCGCCTCGACACTGGGCGAGTGAGGGCGTCGTCGTAGCCCGGCAGGATGGAGTCGAGCATCTCGACTACGGTCACGTCGGTGCCGAGCTTGGCGAACACGCCCGCGAGCTCCATGCCGATGTAGCCCGCGCCGACGACCACCAACCGGTCGGGGACCTCCTCCAGGGCGAGCGCCTGCCGGGAGTCCAGGACCGGCTCGTCGGCGAAGGAAAAGCCCGGTATCTCGATGGGTCGGGAGCCGGTCGCGACGACGGCGTACTCGAACTCGACGGACTCGGAGCCCTGGCCCTCGCCGCCGTGGACGACGCGGAGCTTGTGCTCGTCGGCGAACTCGGCGGTGCCGTCGACGAGGTGGACGCCGGCGGACGTACAGAGCTGCTCGACGCCGCCCGTGAGCCGGTCGACGACCCCGTCCTTCCAGGAGACCATCTTCGCTAAGTCGACCTGCGGGTCGGCCGTGACGCCCATCTCCTCGGCGTTGGCCGCCTCGTCGGCGACGCCGGTGGCCGTGATCATCGCCTTCGACGGGATGCAGCCGTAGTTCAGGCAGGTGCCGCCCAGGGCGTCCCGCTCGACGAGCGTCACGTCCAGGCCGAGCTGTGCCGCCCGGATGGCGGCCACGTAGCCGCCCGTTCCGCCGCCGATCACCGCGAGTTCAGTGCCAGTGGATACGTCTCCGACGACCATTATTCGAGCAACAGCAGGTTGGGGTTGTTGAGGTACTCCAGAACCTTGTTCGCGAACTCCGCGGCGACCGCGCCGTCGATGACCCGGTGGTCGATGGACAGCGAGATGGGCAGGGTGTACCTGGCCTCGACCTCGCCGGTGCTCGCGGCTCCGCCGCTCGCACGCTCCGAGGCGTCCGACGCCTCGCTGTCGACCACAACGGGTCGCTCCTTCAGCTCCCCGAGGCCCAGGATGGCCACCTCGGGGTAGTTGATGATGGGCGTGGCGTACTCGCCGCCGATGGCGCCGAAGTTCGTGATGGAGAACGTCGAGCCCTGCATCTCCGAGCGGCTGATGGTCCGGTCGCGGGCCTTCTGTACCACCTCGTTCATCTCCGAGGAGAGCTGGAGCAGGCCCTTCCGGTCCACGTCCTCTACCACGGGCACCATCAGGCCGTCGTCGGTCGCCACGGCGACGCCGACGTTGTAGTAGCGCTTGAGGATTATCTCCGCTGTCTCCTCGTCGAGGGTGGCGTTGAGGAAGGGGAACTCCTTCAGCGCGGCCACCAGCGCCTTCATCACGAACGGCATGTAGGTGAGCCGGATGCCCCGCTCCTCGGCGACGGGCTTGAGCTCCTCGCGGGTCTCGACGAGCCGCGTCACGTCGACCATGTCGTGGTGGGTGACGTGGGGCGCGGTGTACTTCGAGCGCTCCATCGCCTCCCCGATGGTGCGCCGGATGCCCCGATAGGGAATGCGCTCCTCGCGCGGGCCGGCCTCGCCGGCCGCCGAGACGGCGGCGGCGTCGGCGGCCTGCGCAGCCGCCTGGGCCTCGGCGTACTGCGTTACCGCCTCGGCCGTGACGAACGCCTCGCCGTCGCGCTCCTCGGTCGCGGGCACGGCGTTCAGGTCGACGCCCAGGTCGGCCGCCCGCTTCCGGGTCGCGGGCGCGGCGAGCGTGCGGTCGCGCTCGGCCGACTCCACCGGCTGGGCCGGGGCGGCGGGCTGTGCCGCCCCGCCCGCCGCCTCGGCGGGTTCTGCCGCCTCCTCGGCGGCCGCCGGCTCGGGTTCGGGTTCGGGCTCGGCCGCCTCGCCGCCCTCGGCGGCGGCGCGCACGTCGCCCTCGGTGACGCGCCCGCTCGGGCCGGAGCCCTCGACCGTCTCGATGTCGACGCCGAGCTCGCGGGACAGCCGGCGCACGCTCGGTGGCGCGAACACGCGCCCGGCAGGCGCCTCGCTCGGCTCGCCCCCCGCGGCCTCGGTTTCCGTGGCCTCGCCCGCTGTCTCGGCGGTCTCTGCCTCGCCAGCCGCGGGCTCGGTCCCCCCTTCTGCGCTCTCGGCCCCCTCCGCGGCAGCCTCGCCGGCCTCACCCTCTTCGCCCTCGACCTCGAAGGTGATGATGACGGTGCCGACCGGGACGACCTCGCCCTCATCGGCCAGGAGCTCCTTGACGGTGCCGTCGACGGGCGCGGGCACCTCCACGAGCGCCTTGTCGGTCTCGACCTCGGCGACCGGCTGGTCCTCGGAGACCGTATCGCCGACCGAGACCAGCCAGGAGACCAGCTCGCCCTCGGCGACGCCCTCGCCGACGTCCGGGAGCTTGAACTCGCGTACGGTCATGTCAGAACTCCACCACCTCGCGGATGCCGTCCTTGATTCGCGCCGGCTCCGGGAGGTAGTAGTCCTCCAGGGCGTACAGCGGGAACGGCGTGTCGAAGCCCGTGATGCGCTTTACCGGCGCCTCCTGGTAGAGCAGCGCCTCCTCCTGGATGGTGGAGGCGACCTCGGCGGCGAGGCCGGCGGTCTTCGGCGCCTCGTGGACGACGGCCGCCCGGCCGGTCTTCTTGAACGACTCCACGATGGCGTCGGTGTCCATCGGCTTCATGGTCCGGAGGTCGACGACCTCGCAGTCGATGCCCTCCTCGGCCAGCTCCTCGGCGGCCTCCATGGTGGGCCGGGTCATCGCGCCCCAGCTGAACACGGAGATGTCGCTGCCCTCGCGGCGGGTGACGGCCTCGCCGATGGGCACCTCGTAGTCGCCGTCGGGCACCTGCTCGCGGAAGGCGCGGTAGATGAGCTTCGGCTCGAGGAAGACGACCGGGTCGGGGTCGCGGATGGCCGAGATGAGCAGCCCCTTCGCGTCGTAGGGGGTGCTCGGGATGACCACCTTGAGCCCCGGCATGTGGGTGAAGAAGGCCTCGGTCGACTCGGAGTGGTGCTCGGGGGCGCGGATGCCGCCACCGTAGGGTGCACGGACGACCATCTGCGCCGTGAAGCGGCCGCGGCTGCGGGTCCGCAGGCGGGCCGCGTGGCTGACGATCTGGTCGAACGCGGGGTAGATGAAGCCGAGGAACTGGATCTCGGCGATGGGCTTCAGGCCGTAGGCGGCCATGCCGATGGCCGTGCCGACGATGCCGGACTCGGCCAGCGGCGTGTCGATGACCCGGTTCTCGCCGAACTCGTCGTAGAGCCCCTCGGTGGCGCGGAAGACGCCGCCGTTCTTGCCCACGTCCTCGCCCATGACGACGACGTCGTCGTCGAGGGCCATCTCGTCGTGCATGGCGTCGCGCACCGCCTGCACGAGGGTCAGATTCTGCGTCTCGGTCTGCTGGGTGGTGTCTGCCTGACTCATGGTTCAGTCCTCCAGGAGCGCGTCGTCGCCGTACGTCTCGCGGATGCGCTCGAAGTCCGCCTCCTGCTCCGCGAGCCGCTTCGGCATCCCGGCGTACACGTGCGAGAATATCTCGTCCGGGTCGGGTCGCTCGACCGCCTCGGCCGCCTCGATTGCGTCGGCGACCGACGCCGTCACGTCCTGCTGGATGGCGTCGACGGCCTCGTCGTCGAGCCGACCGGTGTTCCGGAGGAACGCCTCCAGCCGGGGGATGGGGTCCTTGCGCTTCCAGCGCTCGACTTCGGCCTCGTCGCGGTAGACCGTGGGGTCGTCGGCGGTGGTGTGCGCGCCGAAGCGGTACTGGACGGCCTCGACGAGCGTCGGTCGCAGCTCGCCCTGGTCGGGCCGCTTTGCCTTCTGTACGGCGTCGCGGGTCACCTGGTAGACGGCGAGGGGGTCCATGCCGTCGACCTGGACGCCGTCGAAGCCGTAGGCCTGGGCCTTCTGGGCGATGGTCTCGCTCGCGGTCTGTCGCTCGCGCGGCACCGAGATGGCCCACTGGTTGTTGTTGCAGAAGAAGACGGTCGGCGTGTCGAACACCCCCGCGAAGTTCAGCCCCTCGTGGAAGTCGCCCTCCGAGGTCGCGCCGTCGCCGAAGTAGCAGAGGAACGCCCGCTCCTCGCCCTTGAGCTTCGACGCCCAGGCCGCCCCGGTGGCGTGCGGAATCTGGGTGGCGATGGGCACCGCGACGGTGAACAGGTTGAGCTCCTCGGGGATGGCGTTGCCCGACTCGTGGCCCATCCAGTAGAGCAACGTCTGTTTCAACGACAGGCCCCGCACCAGCGCCGCCCCGTGCTCACGGTAGCTCGGGAACACCCAGTCCTCGTCGTCGAGGGCGAGGGCGCTCCCGATCTGTGCGCCCTCCTGGCCGGAGAGTGGCGGGTACGTCCCCATCCGACCCTGGCGCTGGAGGCTGACCGCCCGCTGGTCGAAGTGCCGGGCCAACGTCATGTGGCGGTACATCTCGACGAGCTCCTCGTCGTCGAGCGCGGGCACCTCCGCCCCATCGACCACCTCGCCGTCCTCGTCGAGGATACGGAACTGGTCTCCCGGTTTCCGATGGATAGTTGCAGTCACGGTTGGACCCGTCCTGACATACTCGGAAGGTCTCTCCGGCCGACTATAGGACTTTCGTAACTAATTTTCTGGAGGGACGATTCTTCCGCCGTGCGTCGTGGTAACGTCCAGTTAATCCAGTATAAGTGGCCGAATGACCGTCGGGTCGATGGGTGATAGTGAACATCGGAACTTCCACCGTCCAGTCACGGACGCTCGTGAACGGTCGTACAGGTCGCCTATCTCAGCGAGCTACCAGAACGGGCCGCGGGCGCACACCGGGCCAGGGCCGTGTGAACGCGCGTCGTGGGAACGCGCCGCACGGAACGGCCGTCCCCGGCGGCCCGCTCCCGGGGTCAGTCGCTCGCGCTGGCGGCCCGGGCCTCCTCGCGGGCCTCCTCGACGGACTTCCCGTCCCGCAGGACGGCCTCGACGAACAGCTCGCCCGCCCTGTACGACGAGCGCACCATCGGGCCGCTCGCACAGTAGAGGAAGTCGAACTCCTCCTCGGCGACCTGCCGCCAGGTCTCGTACTTCTGCGGATGGTCGTAGGCGCGCACCGGCAGGTGCTCGCGGGAGGGGCGCAGGTACTGGCCGAACGTGACCACGTCGACGTCGACCTCCCGCAGGTCCGAGAGCGTCTGGTAGACCTCGTGGTCGTACTCGCCGTGGCCGAGCATCAGGCTGGTCTTGGTGTAGATGTCAGAGTCGCGGGCCACCTGGTCGAGCACCGAGAGGCTCTGCTCGTAGCCAGCCCGCGGGTCGCGGACCGTCCCCTGGAGGCGCTCTACGGTCTCGACGTTGTGGGCGATGACGTCCGGGTCGGCCTCGACGATCTGCCGGACGAGCGCCGCCTCGCCCTGGAAGTCGGGGATGAGCACCTCCACCAGCACGCCGGGATGGCGGTGCTTTAACTCCCGGATGGTCTCGGCGAAGTGGCCGGCGCCCTGGTCGGGCAGGTCGTCCCGGTCGACGGACGTGAGGACGACGTAGTCGAGTCCGATCTCGGCGACGGCCTCCGCGACCTTCGCCGGTTCGTCGGGGTCGAGGGGCTCTCCCCCGCCCGTGTCGACGTCGCAGAAGCCACAGCTTCGGGTGCACTGGTGGCCCATCAGCATGAACGTGGCCGTGCCGCCGCCCGACCCGTCGCGCCCGCCGTTCCGCCCGCTCCAGCACTCGCCCAGGTTCGGGCAGTTGGCCTCCTCGCAGACCGTGTGCAGGCCGCGCTCGCGGAGCGTCTGCCGGATGCCGGTGAACTCCCGGCCCGACGGCGGCCGCATCTTCAGCCAGTCGGGCTTGCGTCGGCTCATCGCCTAGTCGTTCGGTCGGAGGACCCTAAAAAACGATGGGTATGGATTGAACGATGGGCGTGGATTCGCCCATCGGGCAGAGCCGCCGTCGACAGACCCAGACCTCGCGAGCGACCACCCGACAGCGGCGGGATGTAACTTGTTGTAAGTGTTTGTAAGTAATGTAATCGAATGTAATTCTCTGTAACCGGGTCGATGCGGCCGCTTCGGCCGGTGCGCGGGGACCACGAACCGTCCCGGTGCCGCGAACCGCCCGCTTCGACCCGGCCACGGACCGTCTGCTCTTCGGACGGACCGCCGTTCCACCGCCGCCCCCGTCGCTTTCCCCCGTCTCACCCGCTCTCGCGCCCGCTCGCGGCCCGGTAATCCTCGGAGCCATTCAGGTTTAAAATCATAAATGTTATGCATGGTACTGTGGTATCTATGCGACGACCAGGGGATGCAGCGCCAGCACCGGGGCTTTCGACTCGGCAGCCGCCCGCCGAAGCGACCGCTCGTGACCGATACGGGGACCGGTGGAACCTAGGACGTGGACGGTCATGTTCGACGTCACGCCCGAGGACATCACCGACGGCCCGCTCGCACGAACGCTCGTGCTACTGGCCGCGCCGCTCGTCGCCCAGAACCTCGCGATGGTCGCCCAGCAGGTCATCGACCTGTTCTGGGTCGGTCGCCTCGGGGACGCCGCCGTGGCGGGCGTCGGACTCGTCCTGCCGTACATCGGGCTGTTCATGGTCCCGCTCGTCGGCTGTTTCACGGGCGTCAAGATACTCACCTCCCAGCGGGTCGGGTCGGAGGACTGGCAGTTCGCCAAGGTCATCCCGATCCACGGCGCCCTCCTCGGGGTGGCGCTCTCCGCGGTGCTCGTCGTCTTCACGTTCACCTTCGGCGGCGGGTTGGTCGGGCTCCTCTCGCCGCCCGCGGCGGTCGCCTCCCTCGCCGTCACCTACCTGACGACCTACTCCATCGCCTTCCTCCCCATCGCCGTCGGGGACACCCTGGAGAGCGGCTTCACGGCGTGGGGCGACTCGCGGGCCGCCCTCTACATCAACCTCACCGCCATCGTCGTGAACCTCGTCCTCGACCCCTTCCTCATCCTCGGCCTGGGCCCGTTCCCCCACCTCGGCGTCTACGGCGCGGCCCTCGCCACCGTCGTCGGGTACAGCGTCGGGGCGCTGTTCGCCGTCGGCCTGCTCTATCGGGGCCGGAACGGCTTCCGCGTCCGGGCGGCCGACCTCGAGCTTCGGGCGTCGCTGTTCACCGACATCGTCGACGTCGGCTGGCCGGTCGGCGCCCAGAACACGGGCCGGCAGCTCGCCCGGCTGCTGATGGTCGCCATCGTCTCGCTGGTGAGCTCGACCGCCGGCCTGGCCGCGTACAACATCGGCGCGCAGATCGCCACCATCGCGTTCGTCCCGGCCCAGGGCGTCGCCGGTGCCTCGACGAGCGTCGTCGGCCAGAACCTGGGCGCCGACCAGCCCGACCGCGCCAACCGCGCCACGTGGATCGGCGTCGCCATCGCGGTCGGGGGGCTCTCGGTCCTCGGCGTCCTCCAGTGGCTCTACCCGGTCCCCATCGCGCTCACCTTCATCCCGGACGCCGCCGGGGACACGCTCGCGCTGACCGTGACCTACCTCCAGGTGCTGGCCTACGGCTACTGGGCGCTCGGCGCCATCTACACGCTCGAGTCCGGCTTCAACGGCGCGAGTCGGACGACGGTCAGCATGTACTCCACGCTCGTCCAGTACTGGCTCGTCCGGCTGCCGGTCGCTGCGATCGGCGCGTTCGTCCTGGGCTACGGCGTCGTCGCGGTCTTCTGGGGGGTTACGCTCTCGAACGTGGCAGCGGCGGTCGGGCTGGCGCTGTACTACCGCTACAAGGCCGGAGACGGGATGCTCGCCCGGGCGGCCCGGGCGGCCACCGCCGACTAGAAATACCTTTCCGGTCGGCCTGCATGGCCCCGCTCGATGGAAGTCGCCGAAGTCGTCCCCGAGTTCGCCGACGCGTTCCCCTTCGACGAGTTCAACCGGATGCAGGAGGCGGCGCTCTCGGCGCTGCTGGACTCGGAGGCCAACGTCGTCGCCAGCGCGCCGACCGCGAGCGGCAAGACCGCGCTCGCGGAGCTCGCTATCTGCCAGGTGCTCGCGGCCGGCGGCACCGCGCTGTTCGTCGCGCCCATGCGCGCGCTGACGAACGAGAAGGAGGCCGAGTGGGACCGCTTCGAGGACCTGGGCTACTCGGTCTACGTCGTCACCGGCGAGCGGGACCTGCACCCGCGCCGCGCCGAGCGTGCCGACGTGCTCGTGATGACCCCGGAGAAGGCCGACTCCGCGACCCGAAAGCACGACTCGCCGCGCTACCAGTTCGTCACCGACGTCGACGTCGTCATCATCGACGAGGTCCACCTGCTGGACTCCGACCACCGGGGGAGCGTGCTGGAGGTCGTCGTCTCGCGGTTCCGCCGGCTCTGCGACCCGCGCATCGTCGCGCTCTCGGCGACCATGCCCAACGTCGAGGACGTGGCCGCGTGGCTCGACGCCCCGTCCGAGAACACGTTCTCGTTCGGCGACGACTACCGCCCGGTCGACCTCCACGCCGGGGTCCGGGTCTACCGCCACGGCGAGAACAGCTTCGCCGACAAGTACCGCCGGCTCTACGAGGCCCTCGACCTGGCCGAGCCGCACCTCCGCGACGACGGCCAGGCGCTCGTCTTCGTCTCCTCCCGGCAGGACACCGTCCAGGCCGCCGGGAAGGCCCGCGACGAGATCGCCAAGCGCGACGTGCCCATGGGCGCACGCGGGGACTACGAGTTCCACACGGAGGCGAAGGAGCTCCAGAACGAGACGCTGCGGAACTCGGTGCTCGACGGCGTCGCCTTCCACCACGCTGGCCTCTCGAAGCACGACAAGGACCGCGTCGAGCGCTGGTTCCGCGAGGGCAAGGTCGACCTGCTCTTCTCGACCTCGACGCTCGCCTGGGGGGTCAACCTGCCCGCGCGCTGTGTCGTCATCCGCGACACCAAGCTCCACGACCCGCTGGAGGGCGAGGTCGACATGAGCCCGCTCGACGTCCTCCAGATGCTCGGGCGGGCCGGCCGACCGGGCTACGACGACGTCGGCTACGGCTGGGTGGTCTGCGACTCGGCCGAGGCCGACAAGTACCGCCGCCTGCTCCGGGACGGCAAGGACATCGAGTCCCGGCTCGCCGCCGACCTCGCCGAGCACCTCAACGCGGAGATCGCGATGGGCACCATCCGCGGCGTCGGCGACGTGATGGACTGGCTGGAGACCACGTTCTACTACGTCCGCGCGCAAAGCGAGCCCGAGACGTACGCGTTCGGCGACCTCCGCGAGCGCGTGCGCGATACGCTCGAGTCACTGGTCGCGCGCGGCTTCGTCGAGACCGACGACGACCTGGGGCTGTCGGCGACGCCGCTCGGCGTCCTGACCTCGAAGTTCTACCTGCGCCAGGACACCGCCGAGCACTTCGCCGCCCTCGCCGACCGCGACCCGGACGCCGACGCGGTCCTGGAGGCCGTCGCGGGGGCCGCCGAGTTCGACAGCGTGAGCGCGCGCCAGGCCGAGCGCGACGCCATCGAGTCGGTCGTCGGCCGGCCCGAGTTCGAGCCGGGCACCCGGAAGGTACTCGCCATCCTCGAAGCGAGCATGACCGGGGGCGTCCCGCCGGAGCTCAGAAGCGACGCCTGGGTCATCCGCCAGAACGCGCTCCGCCTGCTCGCGGCGCTCGGGGCCTTCCTGGAGCGCTTCGACGGCCCCCGGGGCGCGAACCTCGCCCGGCGCATCGCGGCCCGGGTCGAGCACGGCGTCCCCGCCTCGGCCGTCGGCCTGACGGCCATCGACGGTATCGGCTCCGGTCGCGCCCACAGGCTCTCCGGTGAGGGAATCGAGACCGTCGCCGACGTCCGCGCGGCCGGCGTCGAGGGAATCGTCGACGCCGGACTCGCCGAGGGCGTCGCCGAGCGCGTACTCGAGAGCGCGCGTGAGCTTCCGACTGTCGCCGTCGAGTGGGGCGCGTTCCCGACCGAGATCGCGGCGGGCGAGAGCGAGATGCGCGAGGTGACCGTCCGTAACGAGGGCGGCGGCGCCAGGGCGGGCGTGCGCGTGACGGTCAACGGCGTCGAGATGACCGCGGACGAGACGTACCTCGACGGCGAGACCACCGTCCCGGTCGGCGTCTTCGGTGCCGACGACGACGAGCTGACCTTCGCGGTGCACGTCGCCTTCGCGGACCTGCCGCTCCCCGAGGTCGTCGAGACCCGGTCCGTGCGGGTCGCGTGAGAGGCCGCCGGGCCGGTTGCCACTCCGTGACCAGCCACGGCGGTCGGCTCAGCAGAGGTAGTCCCGCAGTTCGGTCGGCCCTGCCACGACTGCGTCGGCCGCCGAGAGGTCCGTCTCGCGGTTCTGGTCCGTCCGGTAGCCGAGGCTGACCATGCCGACCGCGTTCGCCGCCACGACGCCGTGGTTCGAGTCCTCGACGGCGACGCAGTCGGCCGGCGCCGTGCCGAGGCGGTCGGCTGCGTGCCGGTAGATGGTCGGGTCTGGCTTGCTCGGCCCGGCCACGTCGTCCGCGCTGACGACCGCGTCGAAGCAGTCGAGGTCGAACCGGGCGCACACCGTCTCTATCCACGGGGTCGGCGAGGAGGAGACGAGCGCGACCTGCCGGCCGGCGTCCTGTAGCGCGGCGGCGAGGTCGGGAAAGCCGTCGAGCAGGGTCACGCGCTCGCCGTATATCTCCGCGGCGGCGTCCTCGTACAGCGCCAGGAACGCCTCGCGGTCGACGCGGACCTCGTAGCGCTCGGCGAGGTAGTCGTAGACGTCGCGGTAGTTCATCCCCGTTATCTCCGCGGGCGAGACGTCCTCGACGACCGCCCCGGCGAAGATGCGCTCGCGCTCCAGGGGGACCCAGTGGCGCTCGGAGTCGACGAGGACCCCGTCCATGTCGAAGCAGACGGCCTGCATGGCCCGGTCGACGCGGCGGGCCGGAAAAAGGCTGTTGCCCGGGTCCCCCGCGAAAGTTCAAGTACCAGAACGGGACCAGACCGGGCCATGCAGGACGCAATCCGCGTGCTCGCCGGCGACTGCAGCGTGCGCTACCGCGCCGACGACGACCACGAGCGCCGTGGGTCGGTCGTCGTGCTGGTCAAACCGGACAACACCGTGCTGGTCCACGACGCCGACGGCTACCAGCCGGCGGCCTGGCTCACCCGCGCCGACACCGTGCGCTACGCCCGCGACGGGGACGGCTTCGCGCTCGTCGCCGCGAGCGAGGGCGAGCGCCTGCGGGTCGAGAGTCACGAGGAGTTCGGCCACGCCCACTACCCGGCGTCGCCCGCCGGGCCGCCGGTCGGCGACTGCCCCGACTGCGGGGCCACGCTCGTTCGCGACGGCGGCCGCGTCGTCTGCACCGGCTGTCTGACTGCCTACACGATTCCCCGAGACGCGGACGTGCTGGCGGAGACGTGCGGCTGTGGCCTGCCCCGGATGTCCGTCGAGCGCGGGGCCGAGTTCGTCGTCTGCGTGGACCGGACCTGCGAGTCCATCGACGACGCCGTCCGCGAGCGGTTCGACGGGGCGTGGCCGTGCCCGGACTGCGGGTCGGGCCTGCGGATCGAGCGCGAGCGCGGCCTCCGTGCCGTTTGCGAGGAGTGCGAGCGCCGGCTTCGGGTCCCGGTCGGGACCGTCGTCGACACCTGCGAGTGCGGGCTGCCGCGCTTCGCCGCCGCCGACGGTAGCCGGTGTCTCGACCCCGACTGCGCGGCGGCGTGACCGCCATCCCGGCTCGTCGTGACCGCGTCGCGCCCCCCTCGCAAGCCCCATCGCGGGCGCGTCGCGACCGCACCGCAGGCCATTTGGTCTCCGCGACTGGAGGGGGCGTATGGACGGACGGCTGCGGGACGACGAGATGGTCGTCGGCGGCGACGCCCGCCAGCGCTACTACGACTCGCGGGGTTACGGCCGGCCGCTCGGCGGAAACGAGGTCGCCCTCGCGCCCGTCGAGGCCGCCCACCTCCTCTTCCGGGGCGACCTGGAGACGGTCGAGGGGATGGGCTTCCGCGCGTTCCTCGAACGCGTCGCCACCGCCGATTCCGGGTTCAGCACTCGCTTCCTGGTCTACGCCGACCTGCGGGACCGGGGCTTCTACCTCTCGCCCGTCCGTGGGGACCGGCCCGACGGCGGGGCCGACGTCGATTTCGTCGTCTATCCGCGCGGCAGGGGGCCGTGGGACGACGCGGTCGCGTACCGGGTCCGCGTCGTCGGCGAGCGGGCGTCGGTGTCAGCGGTCACCCTCGGGGACGCGGTGCTCGCGGTCGTCGACGAGGAGAGCGAGATCACCTACTTCGAGACCGACGTCCCGGACCTGGCGGGGTCCACCCCCTACGACCCGGCGACTGGCGTGCCGGCGACGCTCCTCGACGACCGGGTCGTCGTCTGGGACCCGCCCGCGGGCCTCCACGAGCGGGGGTTCTACGGCCAGCCTCTCGGCGACCGCTCGACCGACGCGGGCGCGCTCCAGCTCTCGCTGGTCGAGGCGGCCTACCTGATCGACGAGGGGCGGCTCGTCATGGAGGAATCGGCGTCGGTGCGCGACCGAGGTCGAGCCGTCGAGGGCGAGCGATTCGACCGCCGGCTCCGGGCGTACCGGGCGCTCCGGGACGCCGGCCTGGTGCCGAAGACGGGCTTTAAGTTCGGCGCGGACTTCCGGGTGTACGGCGCGTTCGAGTCTGTCGAGGACGTGGGCCACTCGGAGTGGCTGGTCCGGGTGCTCCCCGCAGACGCGACGTTCTCGCCGCGGGACCTGGCTCTCGACGTGCGCCTGGCCCACGGCGTCCGCAAGCAGATGGTGTTCGGGCTGGTCGGGGACGGCGTCTCGTGGCGCTCGGTCGGCCGGCTGACGCCGTAGTCACGGCCCTCGTCCCGGTTGTCGGTGGGTCCGTGCGGGCCGCTCCCACGCAAGCGAACACCTTTTGTCCCGGCCGGTGCGACTGTCGGGCACCGACCGAAGCCATGTCCGAGGACCACGACAACCACGGGAGACGGAGCGACCCCCCGCGCGACCGGCGACGCGACGCGTCGCCCGACGGCGGGGCACCAGGAGCGGACGACGTCGCCCTCGACCCGTGGGGCTCCTCGACCATCTCCGATTACCGCAAGCTCTTCACGGAGTTCGGCATCGAGGAGTTCGACGAGATTCTCGACTCGGTGCCCGACCCCCACTACCTCATGCGACGGGCCATCATCTTCGGCCATCGCGATTACGACGCCGTCGTCGACGCCATGCGCGCGGGCGAGCCGTTCGCGGCGCTCTCCGGGTTCATGCCCACGGGCGACCCCCACATCGGCCACAAGATGGTCTTCGACGAGCTCATCTGGCACCAGGAGCAGGGCGCGGACACCTACGCGCTCATCGCGGACCTGGAGGCTCACAGCGCCCGCGGGCTCTCGTGGGACGAGATCGACGAGCACGCCCGGGACTACCTGCTTTCCCTGCTCGCGCTCGGCTTCGACCCCGAGGCCGGCACGCTCTACCGCCAGTCCGCGAACCGCGCGGTCCAGGACCTCGCCTTCGAGCTGGGCATCGAGGCCAACTTCTCGGAGCTCCAGTCCATCTACGGCTTCACCGGCGAGACCGACGTCTCGCACATGCAGAGCGTCGTCACCCAGATGGCCGACATCCTCTACCCCCAGCTCGACGGGCCGAAGCCGACGGTCATCCCGGTCGGGCCGGACCAGGACCCGCACGTCCGGCTGGCCCGCGACCTGGCCGCGCGGGTCCGCTACTTCCGGGTGACCGACGCCTGGGCGAGCTTCGAGGCGACGCCCGCCGAGCGGGCGCTCATCGCCGACGCCTATGATGCCCTGGGCGGCGATTCCGACGCGGCCGATGTCCGCTGCGAGGACGCGGCCGCGTGGGTGGCCGACGCCCGCGGGGACGACCCCGCCGCGGCGAGCGCCGTCGAGAAGCTGGCCGCGGCCGGCAAGGAGCCGCTCCGCCCGCGAGTACGCTTCCTCGCCACGAACGCGACCGACGAGGCCTTCGAGGCTCTCGTCGAGGCCGTCGAGGGCGAGAAGCGCGTCTACGAGGCGCACGTGGACGCATTCGACCTCGACCACGCGCAGGCCGAGGCGCTGGCCCGCGAGGTCGAGGTCGCGAACGGCGGCTACGGCTTCTACCCGCCCTCCTCTATCTACCACCGCTTCATGACCGGGCTGACCGGCGGGAAGATGTCCTCGTCGGTCCCGGCGAGCCACATCAGCCTCCTCGACGACCCCGAGGACGGCTACGCCAAGGTCAAGTCGGCGACGACCGGCGGCCGCGAGACGGCCGAACTCCAGCGCGAGCTCGGCGGCCGCGCCGACGAGTGCCCGGTGTACGAGCTCTACGCCTACCTGCTCGCGGCCGACGACGACGCCTTCGCCAAGCGGGTCTACGACGAGTGCGTGAACGGCGAGCGCCTCTGTGGCGACTGCAAGGAGCAGGCCGCGGTGCTCATGCGCGAGTTCCTGGCGGACCACCAGGAGAAGCGCGCTGAGGTCGAAGCGCTGCTGGAGGCGGCGGACGTCGAACTCGACTCGCACCGGCGGGGCTGACCGGTCGTTCTCGTTCTCGCCGTCGACCTCCAACGCCCTCGCCGCCGGCCTCTCGGGTGCTCACTGCCGGTGGACCGGGTCACCGCCGTCCGCGGCCGGTCGCGAGGGTCTGTAACTCCTTGTAAGTCGATGTAAGTGATTGTAAGCCAGTCACTTCCGGCGGTTAGCGGTGTGGACGACCCCGCCGAGCCGCGGAACCAGACGGCGGTCCCGACCAGCGAGCGCCAGTCCCGGTAGCGCCGCCCGTCCCGATCAGCGCTGGGCGAGCAGCCAGCGCACGCGGCGGGCGTCGGTCAGGTAGTGCAGCGCGACGAGGACCCCGAACGCGCCGGCGAACAGCGGCCGGCCGGCGGCCGCCAGGAGCCAGACCGCCGCGCCGAAGACGACCAGTTCGAGCAGCAGTCGCACGGCGCCCGGCACGGCGACTGGCGCGTCGCCGGGGTCGCCGGGAACGCGGAAGACGCCCCACAGCGCCGCGGCGAGAAGGGGCAGGCCCACCGCCCACGCCACCCGGGAGACGCCCGCGTGCGCCGTCCAGCCCCAGAAGGCGAACGCGACGAGTGCGACCAGTTCGAGGGTGAATCGGAACGCCTGCGTGACGGGGTGCCCGGGCATCGCTCGGTCTCTGTCCGGTCGTTCAGGCGGGTGACACATAGCGTTAGCCGTCGGCGCGGGGCCACGCCGGCACGGGCGGCGCACCCCGCCCGCCGTCCCGCGCGGCCCGCGAGCGCACGTAGCGCCCATCCAGAACCCTTTTTAGCACCCGTGGCAATCTCACCCACATGGCACCCGAACCGCAGTGCCGCGCACGGACCATCTGCCAGCCACAGCCGGCGCGCGCGGGGTTCGGCTTCTTCTTCGCCTGACCGGGCGGTGGACGCGCCGGCTGTGGAGACGCATGCCGTCGCCGAAACCGGTCGCTCGGGCATCGGAACCGATAACTGACTGACTTCCGCGAATAACAGACACCAGGATGAAGCTCCCAGCAGTACAGAAGGCGGTGCTCGAAGCCGCGAGCACCGACGAGGCACAGACCATCGCGGCCCTCGCCGAGGCGGTCGACGAGCTCCCGGAGACCGTGACGGGCGCGGTCTTCGAGCTCTCCGAGGCGGGCCTGCTCGCCGTCGACGAGCGGATCGAGGGGACGGCGACGCTGACCGACGAGGGACGCGAGTACCTCGTCGACGGCCTGCCCGAGGTCCGGCTCTACGAGGCCGCCGTCGAGGCCGGCGCGACCGACTCGCCCGCTCCGATGGGCGCGGTCGTCGACGCGTCGGACCTGGCTGGCCCGCAGGTGAACATCGCGCTCTCGAACTTCGCCCGGAAGGGCTACGGGACCATCGAGGGGGGCACCGTCTCCGCGGCCCCCGACGCCGACACCGACGCCGACCCCGAGGCGGCGGCGCTTTCGACCGTCGAAGCGGGCGGCGACGCCCCCGCCGACGTCCTCGACCAGCTCGAGCGCCGCGGGCTCGTCGAGCGCCACGAGCGGACGGTCCGGGCGGTCACGCTCACCGACCGGGGCGTCACCGAGCTCATGGCCGGCGTCGAGGCGAGCGAGGGCGTCGACCGCGTCACCCCGGAGCTGCTCACCTCGGGCGCGTGGCGCGACGCCGAGTTCGCCGAGTACAACGTCGAGGCCGACGCGGCCGAACTCGCGGGCGGCAAGGTCCACGTCCTCCGCCAGACCGCAGAGCGGGTGAAGGACGTGCTCGTCGGGATGGGTTTCCAGGAGATGGAGGGCCCCCACGCCGACGCCGAGTTCTGGATCAACGACTGCCTGTTCATGCCCCAGGACCACCCGGCGCGGACCCACTGGGACCAGTTCGCGCTCGCCGAACCGAGCGAGATAGCCGAGCTTCCTGCCGACCTCGTCGAGCGCGTCGAGCGGGCCCACCGCGAGGGCGTGGGCGAGGCCGGCGGCGGCTACCACTCCCCGTGGACCGAGGCGGTCGCACGCGGCGTCGACCTCCGGGGGCACACCACCTCGCTTTCGGCCCGCTACCTCTCGGGCGAGCAGGTCGGCGAGCTCGAGCCCCCGCAGCGGTTCTTCAGCGTCGAGAAGGTCTACCGCAACGACACGCTCGACGCCACTCACCTCCTGGAGTTCTTCCAGATCGAGGGCTGGGTGATGGCCGAGGGGCTCTCGGTGCGCGACCTGATGGGAACGTTCACGGAGTTCTACGCGCAGTTCGGAATCACGGACCTGCGCTTCAAGCCGACGTACAACCCGTACACGGAGCCGAGCTTCGAGCTGTTCGGCACCCACCCGACGACGGGCGAGCTGGTCGAGATCGGCAACTCGGGCATCTTCCGCCCCGAGATGCTCGAGCCGCTCGGCGTCGACGCCGACGTGATGGCCTGGGGGCTCGCCCTCGAGCGCCTGCTGATGCTCACCCACGGCTTCGAGGACATCCGCGACGTCCACGGCACGCTCGTCGATCTTTCGTTCCTGCGGGACACGGCGGTGGTCTACTGATGCCCGTCGTCGACGTCGACCCCGACGAGCTCCGTCGGCTCACCGGCCACGGGGAGAAGTCGGACGACGAGCTCAAGGACGACCTCTTCAACCTCGGCATCGAGTTCGAGGGCGAGACCGACGCGGGCGAGCTGCAACTGGAGTTCGAGGCCGACCGGCTCGACCGGCTCAGCGTCGAGGGCATCGCCCGCTCGCTGCGCTACCAGTACGGCGACGACCGGGGCGTCTACGTCCCGTCGACAAACGACCCCGACTGGACCATCGTCGTCGACGAGAGCGTCCCGGACGAGCGCCCCTACGTCACGGGGGCCGTCGTCCGCGGGCTGGAGTTGACCGAGTCGATGCTCGACTCCATCATCCAGCTCCAGGAGAAGCTCCACGCGACGATGGGCCGCAAGCGCGCGAAGGGCGCCATCGGCATCCACGACCTCTCCATGCTCAAGGGCGGGCCGGCCGTCGAGGGGGCCGAGAACGCCATCGAGTACCGCGGCGTCGAGCCCGACGGCGACCGGTTCGTCCCGCTCGACTCCGATGCGGAGCTGACGCCCGCCGAGGTGCTGGAGGCCCACCCGACGGGCCGGGAGTACGCCCCGCTCATCGCCGAGTACGAGCGCTACCCCGCCATCTACGACTCCATCGGGCTGTTCTCGTTCCCGCCGGTCATCAACGGGCGACGCACCGAGGTCACGACGGACTCCCGGGACCTGTTCATCGAGATGACGGGCACGGACCAGTGGACCATCGACCGGATGTGCACCATCATCTGCTACGCCCTGGACGCCCGCGGCGGCCAGGTCGAGTCGGTCACGGTCGAGTACCCGGACCGCGAGCTCGTGCGCCCCGACCTCGAGGTGGACGAAAAGCGCGTGACCCACGAGCGCGTCGAGCACCTGCTCGGCATCGACCTCGACGAGGAGACGGTCGTGGACCTCTTCGAGCGCTCCGGGCTCGGTCCCGAGCCGCTCGTCGTCGGCGACGACGAACTCGCCTACGACGTCGAGGTGCCGCCCTACCGGGTGGACGTCCTCCACCCCGTCGACCTGGTGGACGACGTCGGCCGCGCCTACGGCTTCAACAACCTCTTGCCGCGCTACCCCGACGTGAGCACGGTCGGCGGTCGGACCGACCGCTCCCGGCTGGAGTCGGCCGTCCGCGAGACGCTCGTCGGCCTGGGGTTCCAGGACCTGCTGAACTTCCACATGACCCGCGAGGCCGAGAACTTCGGGCGGATGGGCGTCGCGCCCGGCACCGACGTGCTCGGCGGCGGCGAGCCCGGGACCATCCGGGAGCCGTACAGCGAGGACTACACGATTCTCCGCACCTGGGTGCTGCCCTCTCTGTTGCAGGTCCTCGAGAACAACACCCACCGCTCGTACCCGCAGGACCTCGCCGAGGTCGGCTTCGTGGCCGCCCGCGACGACGCCGAGAACACGGGGCTGGCCGAGTGGCGCTCGGTCGCCGCCGTCCTCGCGCGCCACGACGCCTCCTACGAGGACGCCAAGGCCCGCCTCCAGGCCGTCGCGCGCAACTTCGAGGCGACCCTGGAGACGCCCCCGACCGACCACCCGTCGTTCATCGACGGTCGCACGGCCGCAGTCGTACTGGACGGTGAGTCCGTCGGCGTCATCGGCGAGGTCCACCCCTCGGTGCTCGTCGACCACGACCTGGAGCTGCCGGTCGTCGGCTTCGAGTTCCGTCTCGACGCGCTCGCGTCGAGCGAGTGAGGTAGTCGGTTCCCGGTTTTCCCCGCTACTCCAGGTCCGCGCCGACCGCGTCCGCGACGCTCTCGAAGCCGTCGCGCTCCAGTCGCGCCAGCAGCCCGCGGTTGATGTCGCGGGCGATAGACGGGCCGCGGTAGATAAGTCCCGTGTAGA
>Ga0102959_1000073_pt1 | contig 31566 bp, 27 predicted proteins | sample SalPonF2_B_D2_MG_FD_84520 | JGI IMG/M metagenome (GOLD analysis project Ga0102959, IMG submission 84520) | Salt pond soil microbial communities from South San Francisco under conditions of wetland restoration - Salt Pond MetaG SF2_B_D2_MG ...
CCATAACTTTATAGTCATTATCTCCCTGTAAGAAAATACGATCATGAGTAACATACATAGAGAACTCATCTTGCTTTTGTTTGCTCCCATCGGCTGAATAATCATAACTATTAAAAGTTATCTTACCTTCGAACTGGGCCAATACCGGTTGGGAAAATCCCAAAACCAACAAAACGGCCAATAAAGAAAACATTGCTTTTTTCATGATGCAGGAATAAAAGTTACACTTAAAATTTGATAATCTTTTGTACACCGTAAATAAATATAATGTTTCAAATATAAAAAAAGCCTGCCCAATATGGACAGGCCTGTAATTTACGGGGACCTTGATTAAACTTTTTCGAGTACATTCATATCCACATTAACTTTGTGGATCCATCCGCCGGCCACTACATCGTCGCCTTCGTAACAGACGACAGCTTGACCCGGGGTAATAGCTTCTCGACCTGTGGGAAAAGTTACCTCTATTTCATCCTCATTAAGCTGCGTCAGGTGTCCCATTACACCGTCGTCATTATAACGGATGGCACCGGTAATTTCCATTTCGTCTTCCGGCACTTCGGCATATTTGCTCAAATTGATGTTTTTGGCACGACAGGTTGTACTTACAAGATCTTCTTTCTCACCTATCGTGATTACGTTTGTTTCCGGATCGATGTCCGTCACATACACACGTTTGCCAAGCGCCAGGTCCAGACCACGGCGCTGACCGATCGTATAGAAAGGATAGCCTTCGTGCTCACCGACAACATTTCCATCCTGATCAACAAACTTACCGCCTTTCACTCGTTCTTCAAGTCCATCGACTCGATCTTTCAAAAATCGGCGATAATTATCATCGGGAACAAAACAGATCTCATAGGAGTCGGGCTTCTTGGCTACCTTATTAAGGCCAAACTCTTCAGCAAGCTCACGAATTTCTGTTTTTTCGTAACTACCCAATGGGAACTTTGTGCGAGCAAGATGCTTTTGCTCTACGCCCCAGAGCGCATAAGACTGATCTTTCCGTGGATCGAGACCACGTGAGATTACGTAGCGCCCATTTTCTTCCCGGACGTTTGCATAGTGACCGGTAGCAATAAAATCACAACCGAGATTGTCGGCACGACGTAATAAGGCCGCCCATTTGATATGGGTATTACATAGTACACAAGGATTGGGCGTTCTTCCATTCATATAATCTTCGACAAAGCGGTCGATGACCCAGTCACCAAACTCATCGCGAATATCCACAATAAAATGCTTAAATCCGTGCTTGACGGCAATTTGGCGTGCGTCATTCATCGACTCGAGCGTACAGCACCCGGTCTCTTTGTCGGATTTACCGCCTACGCGGGAATAGTCCCACGTTTTCATGGTAATTCCGATGACATCATATCCTTGTTCTTTGAGCATCACAGCAGCTACGGAGGAATCTACCCCTCCACTCATTGCTACTAATACTCGTCCTTTGTTACTCATAGTATTGTGTTTTTACAGGTATCCAGAATTGCTGCAAATAATAAGAATTTTTTATGTATTTGTTATGAAGAGAAAAGAATAGAAATAATTACTCCTATTAACAGGGAAGAAAACGAATCTTTACCTTCTTTCTTATTCTCAATTTGTAGAACTATTATATCTACATATATAAATAAGGTTTCCAATCTTCCTGAACGCCCCCCAGGATAGATTGAAGAAAGGTAATATGGACCGGTCGGAAAGGTTTCCGCCTAAGCGGCATGTTGGCCTCTTCCGGCGTTCTATTTCCCTTTCGTACGTTGCAATCGTCGCAAGCAGTAACCAGATTTTCCCAGGTATCTTTGCCGCCACGGCTTTTAGGGATTACGTGATCGATCGTCAGATTATGGGTAGAACCACAGTATTGGCATTTTCTGGAATCCCGTTTCATAATATTATGCCGCGAAAGCACAATTTTATTGTAGGGAATATTGATATAACGGCGCAGACGTATTACAGAAGGATAGGAATATTCCTTTGAAACAGTTCGAATTTTTCGCTCCGGATAATCGTGAAGCATTTCTGCCTTATCCAAAAATAATAATTTAACGGAACGATGAACCGAACATACACTGAGTGGTTGATAATCCTTATTTAATACCAGAACGTTGGCATCCATAGCATACAGCTAATTTCGGGCGTTATAGTATTCTAAATTAAATTTTTTGCATTGTTTTTAGCCTTCACTGTGTAGAATCAACATTAAATTTTATTCAAATGCAACACTAAAGAATGTCTATAGGATTCCTTTTAAAAATACCTTTTGTGAAATAGCTAAAAAAGCTAAATCTGGCTGCTATTTAAACCGTATCAACTAACATATTTAGTTACCCAAATCTTTGAAAAACTTCTTATATCCTCTTGGAAATTTTTCATACCTTTCTGACTAATTTTGATGGGATTTTACACGAATAATCGTAATATGAAATCCTTGAAAACAACTGTTAAAAATATCAGATTTATTATTACTCTTTATGCCTTACAATAAAAATATGTACACTACCGGCTACTATAAAGAGCCCGGTCCCAAACTAGATGAAGAGTCACCTTTTGAATCAATGATGGAACGATTCCGTTTTGCTGCGGAATTGCTCGAACTCGATGAGGGTATGTTCCAATACCTGGCCCGCCCTGTTAAACAAGTAACGGTTTCTATTCCTATCGTGATGGATTCAGGAAAAATCAGGGTATTTGAAGGTTATCGTGTTATTCACAATAATCTTCTTGGTCCTTCAAAAGGTGGAATTCGATATGCACCTGACGTTACTATTGACGAAGTCAAAGCACTTGCAGCCTGGATGACCTGGAAATGCGCAATTGTTAATGTACCATTTGGTGGAGCAAAAGGTGGGGTTCGTTGTGATCCCAAACAATTATCAAATTCTGAATTAGAGAGACTGACGCGACGCTACACAGCTAATCTTTTAGAAGTTTTCGGTCCCGACCGTGACATTCCGGCACCAGACATGAATACCAATGAGCAGATTATGGCTTGGGTTATGGATACCTATAGCATGAATGCCCATAAAACCGAAACGGCTGTTGTTACCGGTAAACCAATAATCCTCGGAGGTTCGCAAGGCCGAAAAGAGGCAACCGGGCGCGGAGTGGTGACCGTTACACTTGCAGCATTAAACAAGGCTGGTATTTTGCCAAACAAATGTAAGGTAGCAGTACAAGGATTTGGTAATGTGGGATCAATCACTGCCAAGTTAATGTATGAACAAGGTGCCAAGATTATTGCCGTCAGTGATATTACTGGTGGATATTACAATGAAAATGGCATTGATATTCCAGACGCGATGGAATATGCCAAGAATAATAATAATTCCCTTGAAGGTTATTCTGAAGCGGAAAAAATCACTAATGAAGAGTTACTTCAATTGGAATGCGATGTTCTGATTCCCGCAGCTAAAGAGGATCAGATCAATCGTCATAACGCCGGTAATATCAACGCTAAGATTATTGCCGAAGGGGCGAATGGACCCGTTACCGCAAATGCCGACTCCATTTTGGAGGATAAAGGCATCATGGTAGTTCCTGATATCCTGGCAAATGCCGGCGGTGTTACTGTCTCATATTTCGAATGGGTACAGGATCGCCAAGGGTATTTCTGGACTGAGGAACGCGTTAATCGACGACTTAACCGTATGATGCGTAATGCTTTCGATAATCTGTTTGATATTCGAAAAAAATACGATATTACCCTGCGTCAAGCCGCCTATGTTTTTGGTATCAACAAAGTAGCAATGACACTCAAAATGCGCGGACTATACGCATAATTTAATTTCTGGGCATCCCTCTTAAAGAGGGATGCTTTTTATTTATTCCCCTATGGCCGAATCAGATACTAAAACATTGGTACTGAATTCTACTTTTGATGAAATGGAACGGCTGGAACCCTTTGTCAAAGACTTACAGAAGGGGATTCATTTTACCGATGACGATTTCAGTCGTATTTTACTTACGCTTAGCGAGGCCGTAAATAATGCCATCACTCACGGCAATAAAGAAGATCCGGGAAAAAAGGTTGTTATAAAAACAGATTACGACCAGAGTAATGCAATATTGAGCATCAGTGTTGAAGATGAAGGGGAAGGATTTGATCCTGATGCAATTCCGGATCCTCTAAAAAAAGAGAACCTGTTAAAAGAAGGAGGCCGTGGTATCTATCTCATCGAGCAATATGCCGATGATATCAAGTTTGCCAAAGAAGGTACTAGAACTACGATTACCTACCATTTGGATACATAAAATCCCAGATTTTAAAAACTGTAGAAATTAAGGTTTTCTGATTGTTACGATCGATAGATCGCTAAAATCCCACTTAAAAAAATAAAAGCGATGGTATTGTTAAAAATACCACCGCCTTTAAAAGGCTAATTAATACAAATTAGCTTACTAATTTGTAAGCTGCGCTTCCAGTTGTTTTTTAAGCCTGGACTTCGGTACAGCTCCGATTATCTGATCCACAACTTCGCCATTCTTGAAAATCAAGAGCGATGGGATACTACGAATACCATACTTGGTGGATACTTCAGGATTGGAATCTACATCTACCTTACCAACCTTGGCTTTTCCTTCAAATTCTCCGGCAAGTTCTTCAACAATGGGTCCTACCATCTTGCAGGGGCCACACCATTCAGCCCAAAAATCAACGAGCACCGGTTTATCACTATCTGCTTTAATTACCTCTTCTTCGAAAGTTTTATCAGTTAATTTCAGTGGTTTACTCATAGTACGTGTTCTACATTTAATTTTAAAAATTGAAAACTAATTTAATTCTGGCACAAAATCGCCTTTAGTTTCTTTAGTTTCACATCGGTTCTTACTATACAACTCATTACAGAAATTTATCTTACTTAAGGCTACGATTCAAGGCAACGGCATCTTCTCCGATGATCGACCGCAGATCGCCAAGTAACTCATCATTAGGTTCGACTACAAATTTTCGCACATGCATGGCGAATGGCCGTTTAGCCTCTTTACTTAACACATTAAATCGTACATTCGTTTGACCTTGATGTTCCCTAAACAGTTCTGCCATTTCTTTCAGATCACTATCGTCCACATAATTAGTGTCGATATCCAGCTTTAACTCTATTTGATCCTGATATTTCTCTCGCATGCTTTCAATCCTTTCAAAATTATCAGCTATAATTTGGGGATGACCTCTCCGGGTATCGATATGACCATCAACAACTACCAGCGTATCCACTTGAATCATGCCCATACTACGATCATACACATCATTGAAGGCAATAACCTCGATAGTTCCATGCAGATCTTCCATCTGCAGAAAAGCAAAAGGGCGTCCCTTTTTATCGGTAACACGTTTCACTTCCGTAATAATGCCAGCCGCACGCACTTCTGTTCGATCGTCAAGCTGTTCCAACTCTTCCGGGTCAAGAGTATGCGAGCAAAACAGGTGAACATCCTCCTTATACTTGTCAAGCGGATGTCCGCTCAGGTAAAACCCGATAAGCTCGCGCTCTTTGTTCAGCCGTTCAATATTTGACCAAGGCTCTACTTGCTCTAGTTTTGGCTCATCAATAGCAGAAGCGCTATCTCCACCATCCCCAAACAAATCGGATTGATTGGAATCCTGCATCTCCTGAACCCGAGAGCCATAACTCAAAATTACATCCATATGCTGGATCAACTGGCGACGATTAGGATTCAGCGAATCAAAGGCACCGGCCTGGAATAGGCTTTCGAGTGTTCGTTTATTGCAAATACGGGAATCAACGCGCCGGGCAAAATCATACACCGATTCAAATTCGCCATTTTCCTTACGTTCTTTTACCACCTCTTCCACGGCATTAGATCCTACACCTTTAATGGCCTCCATACCGTACTGAATGCGCCCATCAACGCTCACAAATTTACCACGTCCACTATTAATGTTGGGCGGATCCACTGTGATGCCGATGTGGTAACATTCCTCAATAAACTTCGACACTTTGTCGATGTCACCCATATTATGACTTAGCACGGCTGCCATATATTCAGCCGGGTAATTGGCCTTGAAAAACGCCGTTTGATAAGCGACTACTGAATAAGCGGCTGAGTGTGATTTATTAAATCCGTAGTTGGCAAACTCGGCCATGATGTCGAACAGCTCCTCGGCCTTTGTTTCCGAGACCCCATTATCAATTGCGCGTTTGGTAAAAATCTCGCGCTGCTCGGCCATTACCTCTTTCTTCTTCTTCCCCATGGCACGGCGCAGCAAGTCGGCTTCGCCCAGCGAATAGTTCGCAATTTTCTGGGCCGCTTTCATGATCTGCTCTTGGTAGATCATAATGCCATAGGTTGGCTTCAGCAAATTTTCGAGATCCGGATGGGGATACTCTACCTCCTTACGTCCGTGTTTGCGGTCGATATATTCTGGAATAAACTGCATTGGGCCCGGACGATAGAGCGCGTTCATAGCAATAAGATCGTCAAGCGTAGTTGGCTTGAGTTGTTTAAGATACTTGCGCATCCCGTCCGACTCAAACTGGAAGGTGCCGATGGTATTCCCTTTCTGATATAACTCAAAAGTTTTATCATCATCTCGGGGAATTTCATCCAGCTCATAATGAATCCCGTGATTTTCTTCTACGTACTCAATGGCTGTTTTTAGGATGGATAAAGTTTTCAGCCCCAAAAAGTCCATCTTCAACAGGCCGCACATCTCGGCATTCGGACCGTCGTACTGTGTTATCAATTCTTTGTCTTTCGAAAGTGCCACCGGCACATAATCGCTGATTTCACCCGGCGCAATAATCACTCCCGCAGCATGAATTCCCGTTTGCCGGGCCGAGCCTTCCAGCGTACGTGCATAGCGCATCATCTTGCTGATCTGCGGATCGGGATGATTGAACAGTTCTTGAATTTCATCAGCAGATTCGGAGTTTTTCGATTTATCCAGCACCTTGTCAAAAGTATTAAGCCCGGGCTGATCGGGAAATAACTTCGTAATTCGATTCACTTCCTGCAGGGGTACGCCCAGCACACGTCCTACATCACGAATGGCCGTTTTGGCTTTCATCGTGCCATAGGTAACGATCTGTGCTACATTTCGGCGCCCATATTCCTGTATTACGTAATCAATCACTTCCTGTCTGCCATGATCGTCAAAGTCGATATCAATGTCAGGGGGACTTACCCGCTCGGGATTCAGGAACCGTTCAAACAGCAAATCATGCTCCAGCGGATCGATATTGATAATTCCAAGACAATAAGCCACGATCGAGCCCGCCGCAGAACCACGTCCCGGACCCACAAATACATCACGCTTTCGGGCCTCAGTCGTAAAATCCTGCACAATCAAAAAATAGCCGGCAAAGCCCATCTCTTTAATAATGGCTAGCTCCTGTTCAATGCGCTCGCTTACATCCTGCCGTATTTCGCCATATCGCTTTTTGGCTCCTTTATAGGTGAGTTCCCGCAGATAAGCATCCATTGAATCAAACTCCTCAGGGATACTGTAATGCGGTAGCAGCAGCTCAGAACTAAGGTCCAGCGTATCAACCTTTTCAATGATCTCATTCGTATTGTCAATCGCCGAAGGCACATCATCGAAAAGCTCTTTCATTTCCTCCGGCGTCTTTAGGTAAAAATTTGTATTCAGGTTATTGTTATCATCCGTAAAACGAAACCGATTGGGGTCATTGATATCGGCATTCGTCTGCAGAGCCAGTAATACATCATGAGCCTCGGAATCTTCCTCATTTACATAGTGGCAATCGTTTGTTGCAATCATCTTCACATCATATCTCTTGGCCCATCTCACCAAAACCTCGTTACAATGATCCTGATCGGATAGGCCGTGCCGCTGCAGCTCGATGTAATAATCATTCCCAAAAAGGTCAAGATACCACTCAAATATCTCTCGAGCTTCTTCTTCACTTTTGTTAATGATCGTCTGGTTGATCTCACTGGCTATGCAGCAAGTTGTAGCGATAAGCCCCTCGGAATATTCGGCCAGCGTTGGCTTATCGATCCGTGGCTTGTAATACAAGCCTTCGGTATAACCCAGCGAGCACAGTTTTGATAAATTTCGATAGCCCGTCATATTTTTAGCCAGTAGCACCTGGTGGTAACGTGTGCGATCTTTTTTATCGTGCATTCCCGAAGGCGTCACATAAAACTCACAGCCTACAATTGGTTTTACATCGTGTTTTTTTGCCTCATTGACAAACTTGGGCACGCCGAACATGTTGCCGTGATCAGTGATAGCTATACCCGGCATACCGTTATTTTTAGTCTTTTTAATAAGCTGACTAATGCTCGCAGCTCCATCGAGCATGCTAAATTGTGTGTGATTATGTAGGTGTGTAAAATCCATTCAGGCGCTTAGCTTAAGATCTGACTTTAGCATAATTATACGATTCCTTCGCCACAAAATTAAGATGAGATTTCAACTATTTTGCACTGCCGGATTTGCAATAACCGTAGGACGATAAACATTATTTCCCAATGACCTGCAAAAAAATCCGTCTCTGCCTGTGCCGATTATCATGATTAATAATAACGACCTGCTGCCAGGTTCCCAATACGGGTTCCCCTTGGTGCAGTGGTACCGTGATGCCCGGTCCCATCATGGTAGCTCGCATATGAAAAAAGCCGTTATCGTCGCCCCAAGTCTGTCCATGTCTCGTCTGCTGATCGTGGGGAGCAAACTCTTCGAGTTTGTCTCTCATATCCTGCACAAGATTCGGCTCAAACTCGATCGTCGAAACCGATGCAGTAGATCCAATCGGAAATATATGTATCAGGCCCTCTGAAAAACCACTCTCCTGAGCAAAATCGGTAACTTCATCTGTAATATTACTGATATCCGAAAACCCCTCGGATTCTAACGAAATCTCTTGGCTTACGATATCCATAGTCAATTTTTGTTTATTTTACCGTAGATACTGCTATTGGTTCTGAAACAAGTTCGGGACGACATAAGCCGGATTATTCACGATAATAGTATAAAATATATGGTAAGTATTTGATATTACGTTATATATGGAAATTGATTCCAGCTCAAATTTAAGTGTTAAAAAAGACGGCTAAATTTAGCTGTGCACTTCGCCTTGTTCTCAACCCAGAGGATTCAAGGGTGAATAATCCAGTATAAGAAAAGAATTTTAAAGTTTTTCAATTCAAATTATCCAGGCTTTTCTTCGATAGCTTTCTCCGGTATGGAGTATATGCTTCCAGGAATTGTTGCAAGCTCTCACAATATTTGGCACCTGTCTCTTTAAATCCCAAACTGTGAGATCCAATCAGCTCCACAAACATTTTAGGCTGATCTGCAATCTCAAACAAATCCTGTCCGTGTTGAAAAGGCACGACATCATCATCAACACTATGAGCCATAAAGACCGGTACATTAATCTGCTTAAGATATTTCTGCGTATCGTATTCAAATTTTAAGAGCCAGTTAATCGGCAACCACGGATACATATCCGATCCCAGATCTACGGCTGAAGTAAAGGTTGATTCCAAAATTACTGCCGCAGGATTGTGATGGGAAGCCAGCTTGGCTGCTATAGGGCCGCCTAACGAGCGCCCCATAATAATCACATTCTCTTTGTTTAAATCCCATTCTTCAATCAAATATTTCCAGACTGCGGTAGCATCTTTATACGTACCATCCTCACTGGGTTTTCCTTCACTTTTCCCGTATCCCCGGTAATCGAAAATAGCCACGTTCACGCCCAAATCATTAAGAAAGCGCAACGTTTCCAGGCGATCCGAAATATTCCCCGCATTGCCGTGACAATATAAAATAGTAGTTTGACCAGAATCTGCAGGAACAAACCAACCGTGGAGTCGATTTCCATCCTCAGTTTCAACTCTAAATTGTCGATACGAGAGCCCTAATAATGAGGGATTATCTGTTAACTCTTTTTGAGGACGATAAACCAACTTATCTTGGAATACATAAATCAATATTATGATCAAAAGATATATCACTTAAAACAAGGCCAAGATGCACTAACTTGTATGCAGGATTCTGGTTTGTAACTTTTGTTTAACTATCCTTCAAAGGAAATGTTTTTAACCGAATATGTTTCGCTCCATTAGGGTGTAATCTACTTTCATATAGTACGAAATCATTAACTGCAATATTGGGAATACAAAATTGTTTATGTTCATTGATAAACGACAATACATCACGTTTCCGCGCCCCTTTGGTTCTGGCCAGGGTAATATGTGGCTGGAATGAGTGATTATCGGCTTCGAAACCTATCGAAACACATTTATCTTCGATACAGTCGTACAAATCAACAACTTTTTTACTCTCTTTGATTCCAACCCATAAAACTTTGGGATGCCGCCCCTGGGGAAAATATCCAAATCTATTTATTGATATAGAAAATGCACTAAAATCAATTTCGCTTAGTTTTTGCTGCAACAACTCGACCTTACCTTCATCTGTGTTACCCAAAAACTTCAGGGTTAAATGATACTGTCCTCCCTTCTGCCAGCGTACTCCTTCAATGGGTTGCTCCAGCTCGGATAAGCATCGTTTAACAGACTTCGGCAGGGGAATTGCAATGAAAAGGCGCATCAGTAATATCTCACTTCAAAGCCGTCATAATCTTCATCTACTTCTTCTATTGTTACATCAATATTATCAACGCGGCTAGCTCCCGGACCTTTTTCACAGCGGTTAACCATCTCCCGGATGTGATCCATCGGACCAGCAAAAACGGCTTCTACTCTTCCATCTGGCAAATTTTTAATCCAGCCAAAGATACCGATTTCTTCGGCATTTACACTTGCAAAGTGACGAAATCCTACTCCTTGTACCCTTCCTTCTATAAAAACATGAGCTTGCTGCATAGAACTAATATTATTCTTATTAACTCTTTCTACCTCAATAAGTAACTCCATTACTAACAATTAGGGGCTAATGTAGCAATCTCTAAGGAAATTTCTAACTTTCAACGATTTATAACGAGAAAGTTTGTATAATTCACCAAACAGTTAAATTTTCTTTGCAAAAGAGTCGTTTTCTATGACCCTAACTCAACTTTCTTATATAGTGGCCGTTGATCGGTATCGTCACTTTGCCACTGCCGCTGATAAATCATATGTCACCCAACCTACCCTGAGCATGCAAATACATAAGCTTGAAGATGAGCTGGGCGTCACTATTTTTGATCGATCAAAATCGCCGGTCATCCCCACCGAAATCGGGGAAAAGATTATTGAAGAAGCCAAAAAGATGCTCAAACAATCCAAGCATATCGAAGATTTGGCATCCTTAAGCGATGATGAACTACGCGGCACTTTTCGCATCGGAATTATTCCGACCATAGCTCCCTATCTATTACCCCTGTTTCTGCGCAACTTTCGGGAAAAATATCCCAAAGTACACCTTGTTTTTGAAGAAGTGATAACCGATAAACTGCTCGAACTGCTTGATCAGGATCATTTAGATATTGGCGTTATTGCCACTCCCGTTGACCGTGGCCATATTTTCGAAGAAGATCTGTATTACGAACCTTTCCTGGGATATATCTCCAAAGATCATCCCCTGGCTAAAAAAGAACGGCTTTCGGTTGACGATCTGGAAATATCTAACCTCTGGCTGCTAAACGAAGGCCATTGTTTCCGTGACCAGACAGTAAAACTGTGTAAAAAGTTCAGGAAGGATAAACTAGATGATTCCGAAATTGAATTTGAGAGCGGCAACCTGGAAACTCTCAAGCAACTGGTAGAACAGAATTTCGGGATGACGTTACTGCCCTATCTGGCCAAAAACCAGATCGACGCACAGTGCGCCAAAGCTCACCTTCGATTCTTCGATGATCCTGTTCCACGTCGCAAAGTGCGCGTTGTCTATGGCAGAGAGTATCTCAAAACAAACGTCATCGAGGCATTCAAAAAAGAAATTATGGAAGTGATTCCCGATGAGCTTAAGAAAGCCAACGAAGGGCTCCTCGTCGAATAAATCCATCATACGAATCTAGTTCTGTCAGAGATTTAGATATCATGCTGAGCTCGTTCCAGCATCTGTTAATAGCTTTAAAGCTATTAAATATTAATTTGCAAAAATGTAGAAGTTGATCAAGAGAGTAGTTTTGAGAAACCTCATCAAATCTGATCATACTTAGTATTTCTCTTAAACGTTCCATACTTTTGAGGTTTATTTGAACCGCCAAATGGATCAAGAACTTTGAATCATCACTCACTATTATTGTGGGCGGCCTTCAATGTGTTTATCATTATCATGTTGATCATCGATCTGGCCGTCTTCCACAAAAAGGATCATGAAGAAGGCATCAAAGAAGCGCTCATGTGGACGGGCGTATGGGTGGCCTTGGCTCTTATTTTTGGTATTGGCATCCACTACTTCATGGGGCCTCAACCAGCCCTTGAATATTATACCGGCTATCTGATTGAAAAATCGCTGAGTGTCGATAATATCTTTGTCTTCCTTCTAATCTTCTCTTACTTCAGAGTGCCCGCGGAATACCAGCATAAAGTCCTTTTCTGGGGAATTTTCGGTGCGCTGGTGATGCGTTTTGCATTCATCGCAACCGGGGTGGCCCTGCTTCAACGCTTTCACTGGATCATTTATGTCTTCGGTGGCTTCCTGGTTTTTACCGGTATCAAACTGGCACTGGAAAAAGACAAAGAAGTTCATCCCGAGCGGAACCCGGTGCTCAAGTTATTCCGCAAAATATTTCCCACCGTAAAAAATTACTATGGCTCCAAATTCTTTATCAAAAGAATGGGAAAAATCATGGCTACTCCCTTAGTGATTGTGCTTATCGTCATAGAAACCACAGATGTTGTATTTGCCCTCGATTCCATCCCTGCCATCCTGTCTATCACACGCGACGAATTCATCGTTTATAGCTCGAATGCTTTTGCCATCCTGGGACTTCGAGCTCTCTATTTTGCAGTATCCGGACTCATGAAACTTTTTCACTACCTGCACTACGGCCTCGCGCTCATCCTGGTATTTGTGGGAGTTAAAATGTTGATTTCAGAATTCTATCACATCCCCACTCCTTACGCTCTGGCGTTTATTGCTATAACACTTACCGTATCTATCGTGGCCTCTATAAGGTATCCCCAGGAAGATTCAAAAATAGACGAAAAACAAACCTCCCAAAATTAATTTCAGCTAATACAATGAATGCCAATGTACTCTCCACCAAATGGTTTGTCATCTATTTTGCTGTTTTAGGTTTACTATTAATGGGCAGCGGGATTTTCCTCCTCCTTAAAAAAGAAACTGCCAGCCATTTTGTCCTGGAAGCAACCAATCACAAAAAACCGCCTAAACTATTTATCAGAGTACTTAAATACCTATTACTGTTTTCCCTTCCCGGGGTGGTTCTCTCGTTTATACCCTTCTCTTGGATTGAACTTCTTTTTACCCTTTGGAGTTTATTACTGGTGTACATTGCAGGAATTCAGCTGGTCCGCTGGGATAAGCGACGAAGCGTTATCAAAGCCCATGCCAAAAACCTGCCCGATACTATCCGCAGAACGGCTGCCATAATGTTGGCAGTGGGATCAGCGTTATTACTACTGGCATACTGGGTAATCAAACGAGCTTCTTTTTGATGAATATCACCAAAGCGGGTTATCACGGAATCCTGCTGCCGGATCTGAACATCGGATTCGACTACAGCGGGACCGACACTCAACATACCTTTATTTCGCATGCGCATTCCGACCACATGCCGCGCAGCCGAAAGAGTACTGTCTATTGCACTGGAAATACCTATAAACTAATGCGCCGGCGTGGTTTTAATGGGGATGCGACCGTGCTTGATTTTGGGGAACCACTGGAAACCGATCAGGCACGTATCACCCTTTATCCAGCAGGACACATTTTGGGATCCGCCATGGTTTTCGTGGAATGTGATGACGGTTCAGTACTTTATTCCGGCGACTATCGCACGCCGCCATCTCCGGCTTCAGAAGGATTCAAAATCCCAGAACAAGTAGATCATTTCATTACCGAAGCTACGTTCAGTCTGCCAATTTATAAGTGGGCATCACACGATGAGCTTTCTCAACAGATTCGTAATTTTGCTTCTGAGACACTTGCAGACGGATATACGCCTGTTTTCCTGGCTTATAATTTAGGCAAAGCCCAGGAAGTGATGCATATGTTGGCTCCGCTCGGACATCCTGTGCAAATTCACGGCGCCGGATATAAAATGTGCGATGTCTATGAAGAGGCCGGCATTGATCTGGGCAACTATGAGACTTATGACCGGGAAACCTGCGAAGGCAAAATTTTAGTAACGACCAGTTCGGCGCTCAATAATGGATTTGCGTCTAATATATCCAAGAAACGCATCGCCTACTGCTCGGGATGGGCGACTCGCGAAGCAGCGCGATCTCAGCTGACGGTTCATAAACTTATCCCGCTATCGGACCATCTGGATTTCTTTGAACTCATCAGGCTCTGCGAAGAACTCAACCCCAAGAGGGTACACATCACCCACACACCGAACGCGAAAGTAGTTCAGCATTACCTTAATGAACGGAATATCAATTCTCGTTTTCTGGATATGGAAACCGAAGAAGATGATTGATGAAAAGCGCTGACCACAGAGGAAACAGAGGATATCGCTAAGAACTCAGAGAAAAATTATCTAAAAATTCTACATTCCCTGTAAAAACTTCGATGTCTCTGCGATTAAAAAATTTTCGATTATGAATAACGATATTTTTCAAAATTTAGCACGGATGGCTCAGCAGATTAAGGAGACTCGCAGTACGAATAAAAAAATCTCGCTATGTGCTGATTATTTTCGGTCTATTACCGAAGACGCAGACCTGAATCTGGCAGCCCTGTTCTTAGGTGAAGGTGCTTTTTCGTCCATCTCCGGAAAGCGCGCTTCGGTGGGCAGCCGTACCTATTCGACTTGCGCTGCAGAATTCTGCGAGATCGACTACGAAAAAGTATTCAAGCCTTGCAAAACAGCTTTGGGCAGCTCCTCGGAGGCGATCGAAAAGCTAATGCGTAACCTGGAAGCAGCTCGTAACAAGCGAACCAACGGGCAACTCACGCTCGGAGAAGTCCACGAAATTTATGAAGAATTGTATCGCGCTTCTTCAGGGGCAGACAAACAGGAAATTTTGTGGGACACATGGGCAAAAATGTCACCTGTGGAAATCAAGTATTTTATTCGCATTATGACACAGGGATCGCTACGCATTGGCTTTGAAACTCGCAGCGTAGTATCTGCTATTGCAGAGGCCTTTGATAAAGAAGTAGAAAACGTCCGATACGCGCACATGATCACCGGCAGCATTGGCCGAACCGCTGTTCTTTGCCGAAATGACAATCTGGATAAGGCTACCTTCAAACTTTTTCATCCGGTTTCCTTTATGCTGGCCTCCCCCATTGAAAGTCGCTCTGTCGATAGCCTGGACGGTTATGTTGCCGAAGAAAAATTCGATGGCATGCGGGCACAGGCGCATATCAGCGGACAAAAAGTAGAACTCTACTCTCGCGATCTCAATGATATCACGCATTCTTTTCCGGAAATTGCACAGTTTTTGGGAAGGCGAGACCTCCCCAATCTCGTGCTTGACGGTGAAATTTGCGTTTATAAGGAAGATGAGATTTTGCCTTTCCAGCTACTTCAAAAGCGTATGGGACGGAAAAAACCGGGCCAAAAAGTGATGAAAAAATACCCGGTGCTGTTCATTGCTTATGATGTACTTTACCACAAGAATCAGCCTATTTTTGGGCATTCCCTTGAAGAACGACGCGACTTGCTGGTCCGGCTATCCAATCAGCATTCGATCCCTATCACAAATCAATTCAACGTACAGGATCACGACCATATTGATGAACTTTTTGAGCGCGCTTTGGCTCACGGCAATGAGGGACTCATGCTCAAGAAAAAGGGAAGTACCTATGAATATGGTCAGCGTCGCAATTCGTGGCTCAAGGTAAAGAAACCCGGTGGTATACTGGATACGGTTATCATGTATGCCCATGCCGGAAGTGGCAAACGGGGCGGCTACTATTCGGATTTCACATTGGGCATCAGCGTAAAAGAAGATGAACGCTATGAAGAAGAATTTATCCCTATTGGCAAAGCATACGGCGGCTACACCGATCAGGAAATGAAACGGCTAAACGAGCGCATCAAAGAGCTTGCAGTCGAACGATATGGCCCCACACTCGGACTCATCCCGGAAATTATGGTAGAGATCGAATTTGATGATATCCAGGTCAACAAACGCACTAAAGCCAATTATACGCTCCGGCTCCCGCGTTTCAAGGCCATCCGGTGGGATCTGGATCCCCAAGACGCTGATACGCTCAAAGATGTCGAGCGCATGTACCAGGAAAAGATTGACCGTAAACGTCTAAAACAGGATAAAAATCCATCCTTCCATCTTCAGGCCCAAAAGTAAGTACTTTTCCCGCGATTTATATTGAAAAAATGCCATGCTGGATTGCCCCAGCAAGGCATTCCAGTTTAACTATTATTTTATCTTACGTTAACGTTTTAAATATTTGTTGAACCATTCGAGAATGCGGTGTGGGACATCCGCAATAAATTTTGGCTCACGCGGTCCGTGCGGTGTTCGAGGATACATAATCAACTCTGTTGGCACATTCCGCTGCTTCAAAACGCGGTAGAATTCTTTGCCCTGCGAGGTCGGAACGCGGTGATCTTCCATGCCGTGAATTATCTGCACAGGCGTCGAAATTTGCCTCACATGATACATGGCCGAGTGTTTTTCGTAAACTTGTTCCAGCTTATCACTCTGCCAGAAATATCCGCCCATATGCGCAATCAAATACCTTGGAATATCAGTCGTATTTACCATGCTGATCAGGTTGGGCAGACCGGCTCCCATGCTCACAGCTTTAAAACGATTCGTACGTGTTACGATAAAGGAAGTCATGTACCCGCCGTAGCTCCAGCCCATCTCTACCAGACTGTCAGGATTGGCAACCCCCATATCAATCACTTTATCGACGCCGCTCATGAGATCCTGGTAATCGCCATAGCCCCAATCCTGATAATTAGCGTATCGAAACTCTTTGCCATAACCGGTGCTGCCCCGCGGATTGGGACGAAGGATGGCATATCCCTGCGCCGCGAAAAATTGGATCGGATACACGCTGCCCGCACCGGTAAATCTCTGCAAATGCACTCCAGCAGGTCCACCGTGCACATTTAAAATCAATGGATACGATTTCCCCTTTTGATAATCGATCGGATACGTTAATAGCCCCTCGATCTGCCGCCCATCTTTTGATTCCCATCGCACGACTTCGGTTTTTCCCATCTGTGGCAAATTTACATCCGCAAGAATGTCGGTTAGCTGCTGCTTTTCAAAATTATCACTATTCGCATAATAGATATTTGCAGGCTTATCAGTTTGCTCAAATGTGAATGCCAGTTGATTTCCACTGGCAGTGGTACTCCATCCCCCATAAACGCCGTCTTCCGGGGTCACTAGCAAAGGTTTGTCACCGTTAAGCGGCAATTGGTAAAGAGCTGTGTATGTATGGCGAGCTTCCGAGATATACAGGGCACTGCCGTTGGAAACCCAACCTACAATGTGGGCACTGCGGTCCGGAGTGTGAGCCAGGGCCGTTGGGTTTCCGCCCTTAGCCGGTATTCGATACACATCCGTAAGACCAATAGGCTCTTGCTGCCCTCCGCTGGATTCGAAAACGATTGTATTGCCATCCGGGGAATAATGGGGATTATTATCAGCACCATCCCAGCTCACCAACTTTCTTACAGCCCCACTGTCAGCAGGCACAACCGAGATATCTGACGAATACATATCGTTGATCTTAGGCGTGGACTGATGTGAAAAAACAATGTGGCTGCCGTCCGGGGACCAGTCAAACGATTTAACTTGAAAATCCGGGGCTGTTAGTTCGGTCACATGCTTTGTTGTATCCACCTCTGCATCCAAATCCAAAACATACAACCGGCTGTATTTATAATTCTGATCTACGAGGACCACATCGCGCTTCTCTTTTTCTTTTTTCTTCTCTTCCTTGGTCTGCGGATCGGTCATCGTGTAGGCAATACTGCTGGCATCCGGCGACCATGCATACTGATTCACCCCATTTTCGGCATGAGTTAGCTGCTCGGCCTCTCCACCGTTCAGGTATATCCGATACACCTGGGGCTTATCACCATTACGAGAGGAAATGAAGGACAAATACTTGCCGTCGGGACTGAACTTCGGATTCCGCGCCGAATGCTCTCCCCGGCTAAATTGTCGGTTCATACTGCCATCGGTTGTAGCTATCCAGATCTGTGTTCGGAAATCCGACTTTTCGCCCTTCATCAACGTCTGTCGGACTTCATAGGCTACGTATTTTCCACTGGGTGATATCACCGGGCTGGACACTGTTCGCAGCTTAATCATTTGTTCTGGCGTCCATTGCAATGAACCGGAATTCTGACCATAACAACGGCCAGTTAATCCTGTAACCAGTAAAAGAATAATAAAATAGTACTCTTTTCTCTTCACCATAAATCCCCATTTTTGATTAGACTTGAATTTCTAATAAGCAAAGTAGAATAAACAGAATCAATCTAGTTTACATATTTTTTGTTGAAATAACTTCCCTCGGGCTTTTATGTTGGGAATGGAATTATTTTTAAGAAGATTCTATTTTCATTGCATAATAACAGTTTTATCAATTGTATATACTTTATGAGTAGCTGGACGCTCAAATCTATTCCCCCACACGACTGGTTTTTATGTCTCGATATCGATCAGTATTTCGATCATGAGCACGATCCGGAATTAATTTTTGAAGAGGGGTTTACTCGGCCCATCCCGGTCGGTGATCGTGATGTTATTGTCACTTCATTTTTTAATGGGAATCCTGACAACCCCGAGTTCCACTTTGAGAGCACGGAACCACTGAATAAAGATGAAATCGAAGAAGCCAATAAGAGTCTGAGCAGGATTTTCGGAACCAATCTGGATTTGCGTCCTCTCTATGAGCAGGCCGAAAACGATCCTGTACTTAGAGATAAACTGACCGACCTTTATGGGCTCAAGCGTATGGCCCGCGCCAATTTGTTTGAGGATACCATCAACCGGATTATTGAAATGCGCCTGTCGCATAAACCAACGGCCAAGAAAATGGTTTATAAAGTTCGAGAAAATTACGGTTCACTGGTTACCGCCAAAGGGAAAAGCCTGCCCGCGTGGCCTCGTCCGAATCAGTTGGTAAAAGCGAGTCCGATGAGTATCCGTAAGTTGGGTCCCACCAAACGAAAAGGGGAATTTATCATCGGCTTTGCAGAAGATTTGCTTTCTGGAGAACGCGATCTAGAATATCTGGAAAACTGCGATCCCCAGACTTTTTATGATACTATCAGAGAAGTAAGAGGCGTTGGTCCTACATCCGCCCAGCAACTGATGTTATTCCGCAACCGGACCGATGCTGTATTCCCGAGCAATAAATCATCCGGCAAAGAAAAGGGACATCGCCGGTGGATCATTATGAGTTATGGTGGCGATCCGGATAACACCTCCGAGGAAGCATTCGAGAATATGATCTCCAATTGGAAAGGCTATGAGGCTGCAGCCCTCGAATTTCTGTTTGTAAACTGGGTACTTAGCGAGAAAGAACGGAAACAGCAAGAGAAAAGCTGACTGTTTGATTATCGGCTGCAAGTTTTCAGCTTACTGCTTTCTAGTTTGCTTCATACAGCTTCTCATTCTCCGGACGTATATCGATGAGCTTGCGCCATGCCTTATATAAAAAGCCACTTGCTATGAGGACAACGCCGGTAATCACGCTGGCCAGTATCCACCGGCCGTAGAGCCAGTAACCAGTCGCAAAGAGCGTACCGTACACCGCAACGCAGCCAAGCGCCATGCACAGCAGTCCCTGAGGAACACGCCAAGCTTCATCTTCGAGCGGTTCAACATCTTTATTCTCCTCTTTGGCCTCTTTGATCACTTTTTGCCAGCCGGGTCCGCCGGGACGTGCAATCTTGCAGAAGTTCACCAATGTTTCTTTATCGGTCGGTCGCGTCAAAAACGTCACCGTTACCCAGCCGATGGTCGTGATGACAACCCCGATCACCAACTCCTGCCAGCTGGTCAGTGCCGGCAGGCCAGTATGGGCGTGCACAAACTGGAAATACATGGCTATGACAAACGAGATCACCATGGCGGCAATTTCGCTTCCGGCGTTAATCCGCCACCAGAACCAGCGCAGGATAAACAGCAGGCCCGTACCGGCTCCAATCTGCAGGATAATCTGAAAGCTGTCGAGAGCATTCCGCAAGAGAAGAGCTAAAATGCCGGCTACAACCATCAGCACTACGGTAGAAATGCGTCCCACCATCACCAGTTCCTTTTCTGAGCTCTCCGGATCCATAAATCGCTGGTAGAAATCGTTAACCAGATAGGATGATCCCCAGTTCAGGTGCGTGGAAATCGTGGACATATACGCGGCCGTCAGCGAGGCAACTACCAGTCCCAGCCAACCCTTGGGGATAAACGTCAGCATGGCCGGGTACCCCATGTCGTTACCTGCTACTGAAGCAGCGTTGGGGAATGCATGTTGCATGGAGGCGATATCCGGGAAGACAATAATCGAGCACAACCCGACGATGATCCACGGCCAGGGGCGTAGCGCGTAATGAGCGACAGTGAAGAAAAATACCGCTGAAATGGAATTTTCCTCATCTTTGGCGGCAAACATCCGCTGGGCAATATAGCCTCCACCGCCCGGTTCTGCGCCGGGGTAATACACGCTCCACCACTGCACGGCCAGGGGAATAATAAATATGCCGATGGCCTGCGCCGGATCCGAGAAGTCCGGTAAAATATTAAGTTGACTTACCACATCCTTATGCTGAAGCAAGCCCTCCAATCCGCCCACGGCCGGGTGCTGCAGAGCAACGTATGCGGCAATAAAGCTCCCGCCGATGGCCAGGAAAAACTGGAAAAAGTCGGTCAGCAGCACACCTTTCAGTCCGCCGAGCGAGCTGTAGATCACCGTTACCAGACCGGCAATGACGACCGTCTCTACCGGGCTCAAGCCCATCAGCACTCCGCTAATCTTAATAGCCGCAAGCGATACCGTAGCCATGATGATCACATTGAAGATGAAGCCCAGGTAAATTGAACGGAAACCCCGCAGAAAGGCGGCCATCTTGCCGCTATAACGCAGCTCGTAGAACTCAACGTCAGTTAGCACGCCCGAGCGTTTCCACAAATTCGCATATACAAAGACCGTCAGCATACCCGTCAGCAGGAAGGCCCACCACACCCAGTTGCCTGAGACCCCGTCGGTACGCACAATATTTGAAACCAAATTGGGCGTATCCGTCGAAAAGGTGGTCGCCACCATCGAGACTCCCAGCAACCACCACGGCATATTCTTACCCGCGGCGAAAAATTCAGTAGTATCCTTGCCCGACTGTCGGGCAACCCACAATCCAATCAGCAATGAAATCAACAGGTAAACTACAATAATGGCCCAGTCTATTGGTGCTAATAGCATAAAATACCTTTTTTGAAATTTGGCAAGCGCTAATCAAACAAACATAATTTTAACAAGATCTACAATCGTTTTTTAAAAGGATCAAATTTTACTAATCTACGACTGACTTTTTATCCAAAATTATTTTTATGACAAAAAGGTTTTTCTTATTCGATCTGCTTTTTCTTTTAATGCTAATCTTTGGATGTAAATCCAGCCACTATCAGAAACGACCAGACATCATCCCGGAACCAGTTTCTATGAAAATGAAGGATGGAAATTTCCAGCTAAGTAGAGACGCAGTAATTATAGCAGACACAACAAATTCTGGAATCCAAAATGTCGCTCTTCAATTGAAAAAGAGAATTGATTCTGCCACCGGCTATGACTTAACTATTCAAAACCAAAATGACACCACTGCTTCAAATGCTATTTCCCTTAAAATTGATACTGCCACTTTGTCTTTTGGTAATAAAGAAGGGTACTTGCTGTCGGTCTCCAATAATCAGGTGAGGATACAGGCGTCTTCACCGAATGGACTTTTTTACGGAGTCCAAACGTTATTTCAACTTTTGCCTGCACAGATCTATCAGACCGATTATACGCTTGTCCCGCAAAATACAAAATGGAGCATCCCGGCTGTTAAAATTAAAGATTATCCGCGTTTTGAATACCGCGGCATGCATTTGGATGTCGCTCGTCACTTTTTTCCAGTCAAGTTTATCAAGCGCTACATCGATCTGATAGCCATGCATAAGATGAATCGCTTTCACTGGCATTTGACAGATGATCAAGGCTGGCGTATTCAAATCAAGCAGTATCCGAAGCTTACCAGCATAGGGGCGTGGCGCGACTCAACGCTTGTCGGTCACTATGGCAGCGGTATTTATCACCATGAAAAATACGGTGGATATTATACCCAGGATCAGATTCGCGAAATTGTCCAATATGCCAGGAAAAAATATATCACGATAGTGCCGGAAATTGAGATGCCGGGCCATGCTTCAGCGGCTATTGCATCGTATCCTGAGCTGGGGTGTTCGAATGTGAAGCATCATCAGGTTCAACCGACCTGGGGCGTTTTTGAGGATATTTATTGTCCCAGTGAACAAACGTTTACATTCTTGGAGAATGTTTTGACAGAAGTAATGGATCTTTTTCCCGGCAAATATATCCATATTGGTGGGGATGAGACTCCCAAAGCAGCCTGGAAAAACAGCAAACTGGCCCAGCAGGTTATCCATAGAGAGGGACTAAAGAACGAAAAGGAACTGCAGAGCTATTTTATCCAGCGTATAGAGAAATTTTTGAATAGCCACGGACGGAATATTATCGGATGGGATGAAATCCTGGAGGGCGGTCTAGCGCCCAATGCTACCGTCATGAGCTGGCGCGGCACCGAAGGCGGTATCAAGGCAGCCAGGCAGCGTCATAATGTCATTATGACGCCCGGCAGTTACTGTTACCTGGATCACTATCAGGCCAATCCTGAAACTGAACCCTTAGCCATCGGGGGATTTACTTCACTGAAAAAAGTCTATTCCTATGAACCGGTGCCAGACGAACTTACCGAAGAACAATCGAAATATATTCTCGGGACGCAAGGTAACGTATGGACCGAATATATCGATTCAGCCGATAAAGTTGAATATATGGCGTATCCCCGTGCTGCGGCACTGGCAGAGGTTGGCTGGTCGCCCAAAAATAAACGAAACTGGACCGGCTTTTGGCGGCGGATGCAAACCCAGTTCAAACGATTTGATGTCTTGGACATTAATGCGGCACAACATTATCGCGGCCGAATGCCTTATTTTAGTAATCGCTAACCAATTATAGCGAAAAAAAAGCCACAGATACTGTAATAGTCAAAGGGATTCCTATACAGTCTGTGGCTTTGTCGTATAAAAAAGAGCTATAACTTAGTGTAATTTATAGCTGGTAATACCCGATTCAGTAATTGCAACTAGCTGTTTAAAGTCTTTAGAGGTAAAGAACCCACGAGAACCCAATTTCCCATAAATTTCTTTTTCCGGATGGTTCAGGGTAAAACTCGAAACCTTTTTGGGAGTCGCAAGGTTATAAACATCAATTTCTTCTGTTTTGGACAACCGAGGACTTACTTCCATAACCAAAGTCCGTTCATTGATATCAAAATCATCCAGATGCCCTTTTGGTGTATCACTATATGTAGTATGCAGCTCGTCCTTGTTAACTATCGCCATACCCTTGTCACCCAAATATATGATGTTATTTCCGGCATCATAAACGTATCGAGCCAGACCAACTCCTTTTTCGGCCAGAGAAGAATCTGCCAGGATATGTCCGTCATCCAGACTGAATTTATAAATCGATTCACCGCCGGCAGCCCAAGCTTCCTTGTTGCCATAAATAACATTTGTCACATGCTTTTCAAATGGCTTAGTCAGCTTCCATGCCAGTTTCCCATCTTTCTTAGAAAAAGCATAAAAACCTAAAGGCATTTTTTTACCTACGATATTTCCCACTTTTCCGGCCATCAAATCAGACCCTGGTTGAGAAAAGCGTACGATTACGTTATCCCCTTCAAATATCATATCCCGAATATCCAAAGCATGCTTACATGTATGAGACCAAATCTGCTTACCCGTTTTTAGATCGAATTTTTGAATTTCTTTATCTGGTATTCCAAATGCTTTAGCGGTCTTAGGACTGACAGCATAAACAGCATCTTCGTTAATTTGGGGCATTGCCGTTTCATAGGTTTCATACATATTATATTTGCCCCCCGTAGCACTAGCCATCTTGGTAGTCCCTTCGAGAGCATTATCTCGCGTCCCAAAGATCCGGCGTCCATCTTTTAAAAGAAAAAATTCGGTAGAACCTCCGTGGAAATTTAACAATGCCAAATTATGTCTGAGCTTAATATTTGCTACTTGTTCACTTCGTCCCTGATAATCGGTTTTCCAAACAATTTTACCAGTGTTCCGATTAAGCAAAACGAGCTGTTTTAAAGACTCCGTATCAGAAGCATTTTTAAGTACATCTTTCAAGCCAGCCATGCTAGTAGCTATTAATAACTGGTTTGAATCTGCTAAATACTTAACAGCAGCAATACCCGTCCCATCGACCTTGTTGGTGCTCCACCGAACATTGCCTGTTTTAACATCAATGAGATATAGTTTTTTAACTGATCTGAACAAAAAGGCATCCATTTCAGGAACTTCGTACACCATTCTTTGAATCCTTCTGGTTTGGAATGCAAATTGTGAAGCGGCATCACTACCTAAAATTCCTTCATTATTCGCAATAATATGTGCAGCATCCTTATAATCATTCAGATTCCAGCGATAGGAAGAAGATTCCCAATCCTTTTTACCCGTGGTAATATCAACACTGGTAACAGTGTTTTTCCCGTCAATTCGGTTGAATAAAAGTACAGTATTTAGCCTTGGCATCTCCTTAAAAAAATATTTGGTATCCACTCGTTGGCTAACCAGAGTATTCTCCTTAATTTGCTCTTTAAGATCATGCTTGACCTGTGAAAAGAAGCCACCCCGCTTTCGAAAATCTTTATCCACAATATGGCCGTTGTTTCCATCCAACATAATCATATTCTCCTTATTCTGGACTAAAATATGATCAGTTGGTGTTAGCTGAGCGGCATTAAAATTGTCCCAATTGACACTATAATTCCAACCTCTCGGTACTGATGCTGTTTTTGTAGATGCACAGTTATCTAAAACAGATATTGCTATTAATACACATACCCCTAGTATATATACCCTCTTAGTTAGTAACCCCATTATTTATTTTATTTAGTTATTATTTGTATGTAACGTACATTATTATTGCATGCACATCTATTTACAAAAAAAAATTAAATAATAAAAAAGCCCTGCTCACATACGTGAACAGGGCTTAATAGTTTATCCTAATGAAAGGCGTATAGCAAAGGCTTTTTACATCATGCCGCCCATGCCGCCCATGCCTCCGGGCATTCCGCCTCCCATTCCGCCCATGCCTCCACCGGCAGGACCACCTTCATCATCGTCGTCATCACCTTTAGAAGGCTTGTCAGATACGATGGCTTCGGTCGTCAGCATTAAGCCGGCAACAGAAGCAGCATTTTCGAGAGCGGTTCGGGTTACTTTCGTAGGATCAATAACACCAGCCTTGATCAGATCTTCGTACTCTTCAGTTCGAGCGTTGTAACCAAAGGCATCTTTGCCTTCTTTTACTTTCTGTACAACAATAGATCCTTCAGAACCAGCATTGTTAGCTATAGTTCGAAGCGGTGCTTCGAGCGCTCGGCTGATAATATCGAAGCCAACTTCCTGATCCGGATTTTCACCTTCCAGTTCAGAAAGTACTTTTTGAGCACGGAGCAGCGCAACACCACCACCAGCTACGATGCCTTCTTCAACGGCAGCGCGGGTAGCATGCAGTGCGTCTTCAACGCGAGCTTTCTTCTCTTTCATCTCAACTTCAGAAGCAGCACCAATGTAAAGAACGGCAACACCACCACTCAACTTGGCAAGACGTTCTTGCAGTTTTTCGCGGTCGTAATCAGAAGTCGTGGTTTCAATTTGACCTTTAATTTGATTTACGCGGGCCTTGATGTCTTCATCTTTACCCTGACCACCGACTAAGGTTGTGTCATCTTTAGTGATGTTTACGCGGTCAGCCGTTCCGAGATAATCAAGCGTTGCATTTTCGAGCTTATACCCACGCTCTTCAGAGATTACGGTACCGCCCGTCAGGATAGCGATGTCTTCCAACATCTGCTTACGACGATCGCCAAAACCAGGAGCTTTAACGGCAGCAATCTTCAGAGATCCGCGCAACTTATTAACAACCAAAGTAGCCAGTGCTTCGCCTTCGATATCTTCAGCGATAATCAGCAGTGGCTTACCGGTTTGAATTACTTTTTCAAGAATAGGAAGCAGATCCTTCATATTGCTAATCTTCTTGTCGAAGATCAGGATATAAGGCTCTTCCATCTCTGCGGTCATGGTCTCCGAATTTGTCACAAAATAAGGTGACAGGTAACCGCGGTCGAACTGCATACCTTCAACCGTTTCAAGATAGGTTTCGGTACCTTTGGCTTCTTCGACCGTGATAACACCATCTTTGCCAACCTTCTCCATGGCATCGGCAATTAAGTTACCGATAGCTTCATCATTATTGGCAGAAATGGTGCCTACCTGAGCAATTTCGTTACGATCGCTGATCTCTTTGCTCATCTTCTTGAGCTCAGCAACAACTGCCTTAACAGCGGTATCGATACCGCGCTTCAGTTCCATTGGGTTAGCACCAGCCGTCACGTTCTTCAAACCGGTTTGGATAATAGACTGTGCAAGCACAGTAGCAGTTGTTGTACCGTCACCGGCATTGTCACTGGTTTTGGAAGCAACTTCCTTCACCATCTGAGCGCCCATATTTTCGCGCTTATTGGACAAGTCAATCTCTTTTGCTACGGTAACACCGTCCTTTGTAACGGTTGGTGCACCAAATGATTTTTCAATTACCACGTTACGTCCACGCGGACCTAAGGTAACCTTGACAGCATTAGCCAGCTTGTCAACGCCACGCTTAAGAGCATCGCGGGCTTCCATATCGTAATGAACTAGTTTTGCAGACATAGTTCTCCTATAATTTTATGAGTTTGTAGTTAAATATTTTTGATAGAAATGCATTATTAGGAAACAATTCCAAGAATGTCGGATTCACGCATTATTAAAAAATCGTCACCATCCAGCGTGATTTCAGTACCTGAATATTTTCCATAAAGTACCTTATCGCCTTCTTTCACCGACATGTCAACCTTGGTTCCGTTTTCTACTTTACCAGGACCTGCAGCGACTACCGTTCCTTCCTGTGGCTTTTCTTTGGCCGTATCAGGAATAATAATTCCGGAACTGGTTTTTTCTTCAGCAGGTTCTGGCTGAACCAAAACGCGATCACTTAATGGTTTAATTTTAGTTTTAGCCATAAGTATGACTCCTACATTTAAGTTATTAGTTGAAGTTGAAATTCATTACTCGCAGCATTGAAATGCTGGAAATACTTTCAAAAACTCTTCGTAAAATCCTGTTATGTTTAACAGGTACAATAGGTGAGCAAGTACCATACCAAATTTTAGGCATGTATTATATTTTTCTCTTCAAAGTATCTTATCGCCCTATAAAAGCCGATTTCTACTCAAAAACTGATTTTTGGCTTCAACAAGCAGAAAACAGCTAGTCGAAATTTCAGGTCAAAATGCCATCTTCGGTCAAACGTGCTGTCAACTTTTCATATTCGGATGGCTCCCATGCCTCTGCTCTCTTGTCGAAATCGAATCCATCGGGCAACAATTTTTTATTTACGATAGGCTTTAAAGCATTACTCAATTTTTTGCGCCGTTGATTGAAGGCGGTTCTCACTACCTTTTTTAGATTTTCATCAGTACACTGCAGCGCCCCCTTATCAAAAGTAAGCTTTACAATAACGCTGTCCACTTTGGGTTGGGGTTTAAAACAGTGCCTGGATACCGGGAAAAGGATTTCCGGCGTACACATTAGCTGCGTCTGTACACTAAGAATCCCATAATCTTTTGTACGAATATCAGCAACCAGTCGCTCGGCCACTTCTTTCTGCATCATCAAAAGGGCATCGGCAAGCAAGGTCCGGTTTTCCAAGAGTCCGAAAAGAATCTGACTTGTAATATAGTACGGAAGATTCCCGACCACATGAGTCTTCTCTTTGCCAATAGAGATTTCCTTCCAATTTACATCGAGCACATTTTGAAAATAAATTTCAAGCTCAGGAAACTTTTGTTCTAGTACCTCTATCGCACGCTGATCCAATTCTATTGCAACCACATCCTGATATTTCCGCACTAATGCCTCTGTAAGAGCTCCGGTACCCGGACCAATCTCAATTACCCGGTCTTTTTCCTTTGCCGGAATAGCATCCACAATTTTTTCAACTATATTTTGATCGGTAAGAAAATGCTGCCCTAAACTTTTTTTAGGTTTGATACTCATTCTTTCAATTAAAAATTAAAAATGGAAAATTCCGGTTGAACTTAATTTATGATTTTTAACTTTTCATTGTCTTTTTGCTTACTGTTGCTGCTTAATTTAAATTATCCTAAATAATATACTGATGAAATTAATAATACATGGATATCAATCCACTTGAAACCGAAAAAATTGGGATTCAGACGCTGGAAAAGCGGTTAATGAAATCAGAATCCGAAATTTCTCTTAAAATAGGCCTTCCCAAAGAAGTCTCCAATGATGAACGACGCATCTGTTTAACCCCGGGAGGCGTATCAGTTTTGGTAGCCAACGGACACGAAGTCTTCTTGGAAAAAGGGGCTGGTGAAGAGGCTAATTTTTCAGATCAGGAATTCGCAGATGCCGGTGCCCAGATTGCCTATAGCATTGATGAGATTTATAAAAAATCAGAAATGATTGTTAAGGTAGCTCCGCCCACCCAATCAGAATTCGAACTGCTCGACAACAATCATATTCTCTTATCAGCCTTGCATCTGGGTAATACCACTGAAGAGTTTATCGAGATACTGATCAACAAATCTATTACAGCTATTGGATTCGAATTTATTAAAGGCAATGATAAGGAATTTCCCATTGTACGCATGATGCATGAAATTACCGGATCGATGGCTGTGCAAATAGGAGCTCACTACCTGGAGAAAAGTGAAGGCGGCCAAGGCATCATGCTTGGAGGTATTTCCGGGATCCCACCAGCTACGGTAGTAATCCTTGGAGCAGGTATCACTGCTGAATATGCCGCTCGCACCGCATTAGGCTATGGAGCCCAGGTTTTTGTAATGGATGATGATCTTGCACGATTGCGCCACTTGGAAAATGCTCTCGACCGCCGAATCATCACAGCCACCGCAAACTACCAATACCTTTCATCTGCTTTGCAATATGCCGATGTGCTGATTGGTGCGGCTATGTTTGAGGGAGAAAGGGCTCCTTGCCTGGTTACCGAACCAATGGTTGCCGGAATGAAGCCGGGGAGTGTCATCGTAGATACCGTCATAGATCAGGGGGGATGTATCGCCACCAGCAAACCTACTACCCACTCTAAACCCACCTATGTCACTCACGACGTAATCCACTATTGCGTTCCCAATATTCCTTCCAATGTAGCCCGCACAGCTACTTATGCGCTTAATAATGTAATTGTACCTTACCTATTGGCTATTGGGGATGCGGGAGGGATCAAAGATGCACTATGGACGAACACCGATTTGCGTAACGGCACCTATGTTTATAAAAAACATCTCACCAAAAAGGCATTGTCCAAAATTTTTGATATGCCCTATCGGGAAATCGAAATGCTGATAGCGAGTCAAATATAATTTGGTGAAATCAAAGTTTAGATGAGCAAAACAACTAAAATTGTACTTGGGGTTCTGACCTTTCTACCCCTTGTCGTGCTTATTCTATTTGCAAGCTATACTGTTTACCAGATCGCTTCTTTTTGGGCTGCCCAGGATCACTATATGCCTATGTTTCTTTTTCCGTATTTGGGATATGCGCTTCCATTTATGTTCTTATTTGGCCTGTTCAACCTGGGACTGATCATTTTTTATCTTATACAAATAAGCCAAAACAATTTTTTAGATACCGAAAAGAAATTTTTGTGGATCGTTGTAGTTATTATACTAAACAATATAATGATGCCAATTTATTGGTATATCCATATTTGGAAGGAAAAGCTGCAGGAGCCGAAGTTAACCTCAACATTTAAGGCCCATGAACCAACAAGAACTAGATCCCAGGAATTTTAAGCGCATCAGTATTATCAACTGGCTGTTGAGCTTACCCTTCTTTCTTCTTTTCTCATGGCCTTACCTCTATCTTTCAAATTTTGTAGGAATTGAAAAATTTGTCGCCTACATCGGTTGTATTTTCTTTTCCCTACCCTTCATGATTACTATTCTGCACGGCCACGTCACTATGTCTTTAGGAGTAGCCCACCGTCATCACTATTATGATTGGCTTCACGACCATGCCCTCAGCTATGGATTACTATTCCACCCGGTGATGATGCGAACCCGTTTTCGCTTACTCCTGCTGGTTATAAGCATATTGTTGTACACAATTGGAGTTCTGCTCAAAATCTGAAAAATAAAAATCCGCAAAGCTTCAACACTTTGCGGATCCTTATAATTCTGGATGTGATAACGCTAATCAATACGCTTTACCTTCTTTGATCTCTTCGACCACACTTGGGTCCAGCAAAGTCGAGACATCGCCCATATCCTCAGTTTCTCCGGCGGCAATATTCCGCAGGATCCGCCGCATGATCTTCCCTGATCGGGTTTTGGGCAGCCCCGAAACCAGCTGGATCTTGTCCGGCTTGGCAATCGGGCTGATAATCTTGGTGACAAGGTCGTGGACTTCCTTCTTAAAGTCCTTGGGATTAGCGACCCCGTCTTCAGTAATAATAAAGGCATAAATACCTTCCCCTTTTACCTCATGGGGATAGCCGACGATAGCCGACTCGACGATCTTCGGATGCTCGTCGATGGCGTTCTCAATCTCGGCGGTGCCCAGCCGGTGTCCTGATACGTTAAGCACATCATCGACGCGGCCGGTTATCCGGTAATAGCCGTCCTCATCGCGGCGGCAACCATCACCGGTAAAGTAGTAGCCCGGGTACTTTTTAAAATACGTTTCTATATAACGCTCCTGGTCGCCCCATATGCCCCGGGTCATTCCCGGCCACGGTTGCTTGATTACCAAGTCGCCCTGCACGCCGTTGCCTTCAATCTCGTCGCCTTTGTCGTCCATCAGGGCCGGATCAATACCCGGCAGCGGCAACGTGGCATAACCCGGCTTGGTGGGCGTGACCCCAGCCAGCGGCGAAATCATAATACCACCGGTTTCGGTTTGCCACCAGGTATCCACAATCGGGCACTTGCCATTGCCAATATGGTCGTGGTACCAGTGCCAGGCTTCTTCGTTGATAGGCTCACCTACCGTACCCAGTACTTTCAGCGAACTCAGGTCGTATTTGTTGACGTACTCGATGTCTTCTTTCATCAGGGCCCGAATAGCTGTGGGCGCCGTATAGAAGTGCGTCACGTTGTA
>Ga0102959_1000074_pt1 | contig 31502 bp, 35 predicted proteins | sample SalPonF2_B_D2_MG_FD_84520 | JGI IMG/M metagenome (GOLD analysis project Ga0102959, IMG submission 84520) | Salt pond soil microbial communities from South San Francisco under conditions of wetland restoration - Salt Pond MetaG SF2_B_D2_MG ...
ATGCCGCCTCCCGGATTTGAACCGGGGACAGCTCGATCTTCAGTCGAGTGCTCTCCCAGTCTGAGCTAAGGCGGCGTGCATCCCCACCGATGCGCACGGTGGGAAAAAGGATTTCGATGTGAACCCGGCGCCGCCCTCGACTCACGCCCGCGCCCCGACCGGGAAGACGTAGAGCGGGCGCTGGTCCGCTGGCGCGCCGACGAGCGACCGGACTCGCCCGTCGTCGAAGGCGCCGATGGAGACCGTCGAGAGGCCGAGCGCCTCCGCCTGCAGGTAGAGGTTCTCGCCCGCGTGGCCGGCCTCCATCGGGACGTATCGCCACTCGCCGCGCTCGCCGTACTTCCGGGTCGTCCGCTCGTCGACGGCGCAGACGACCACGTCGACCGGCGCCCGCCCGACTGCCTCCTGGTCGATGGACGCGGCCTGCAGGTCGGCCCGGCGGTCCCCGCGTTCGAGCAGGTCCAGTTCGTGGGTCACGGGCCGGTAGTGGTAGACGCCGGCGTCTAGGTCCCCGACGCCCGGGTCGCCCACGACGACGTACAGTTCGAGCGGGTAGAGCGCGCCGGCGCTCGGGGCCGCCCGCAGGACGCCCGGACGCGCCGTGATGCCCTGGGTCGCCCAGAGCAGCTGGCCGAGTTCGACCCGGTCGAGTGGCCGGGCCGCGTACTCGCGGCGCGACCGTCGGTTCTCGATGGCCGCCTCGACCGAGACGTCGCCGTCACGGCGCGGTTCGGGGAGCGAGACGGTCTCGATGCTGCCGAGCCGCCCTCGCCCCAGTCCGCCGAGGAGTGCATCGAGCACCAGCGCGGCCGCGGCCGTGAGCCCCAGGCCGACGGCGGTCCGCCGGGAGAGTCGCGTACGTGCCATGCGTTAACAGACGTGGTGGAGCGGGAAAAACCTCGCAGTGGGCTCGAATCCGCTGGTCCATTCACCTCGGCGTCGCGCACGCTCCGCGGCGCTCGCCCGAGTCGGATACTGGGTTCGAGCGGATTCGAACCGAAGGCAGACGTTCCGGGTCGCTCCCTCGCTTCCCGGGCGTGCGACTTCCAGGGTTCGAATCCGCGGACACCAGTACCTCTGGCTCGGCGATGAACCGCCTCGCCGCAGAACGGACTGGGTTCGAGCGGATTCGAACCGCTTTCTCGGCCTTGTAAGGGCCGCGTCATAACCATTAGACCACGAACCCGCAGTCGAACCCAGTCTCTCGGGTGGGTTAACGGTTTCCTTCTCCCCGGAACGCTTACCGGAACCGCGCCCGTCTGTTCGGGCATGACCCTCCAGCGCGTCACCGTCGCGTTCACGTTCGTCGTCGTGCTCGCCGGTGTCGCCGTGTTCGCGGCCGCCTACCGTCCGGTGACGGACTCGAACAGAGCGACCGTCACGTTCGTCGACGAGAACGACACGACGCTCGGCGAGGTCCACGCGACCATCGCCGACACGCCACAGGAGCGCTACACCGGGCTCAGCGACACCGAGGCGCTCGCGAACGACTCGGGGATGTTGTTCGTCTACCACGGCGAGGGCAACCGGACGTTCGTGATGCGCCGGATGGCGTTCCCGCTGGACATGGTGTTCATCGGCGCGAACGGCTCCGTCACGGCCATCCACCACGCTCCCCTCGAGGCAGACCAGTCGTCCCTGACGAACTACCGCGGGTCGGCCCAGTGGATCCTCGAGGTGAACTACAACTGGACGACCGCCCACGACGTCTCCGTCGGCGACCGCGTCACCATCGGCTACCCGCCGAACGCGTCCGTAACGCCTACACCCATCTCCGGCTAAGGGCGTCACATGACCGACCAGACTATGGCGCTGGCCACGCGGGAGGGCTGGCGCTCCGAGGGCGCGGCCGCCAGAGTACACTACCGGGGCGCGAGCGACACCTACAGCATCGAGTACTACGCGACGACCGACCGCGTCCTCTACTGGCAGGTCGCAGAGGACCTCGCGGTCCCGGTCCCCCGCGCGGAGGTTCCCACCCCGCTCCGCGAGCGCATCCGGCGGGACCTCGACGCGGTCGGCATCGACCCCGCGGTCGAGCGCGAGGCGGTCTGAGCGGGGGTGGACCGGCCGATGACCGGATGTTTCGATTCGTAGGAAAGTCTTTTGGCACCGACGCGCCTTAGTCGAGTGTAATGGACGACTCTGCCGACGACCCGTTCGAGGAGCAACGGGAGAAGGTCGACCACGCGATGCGTCGGCTGTTCCTCGAGTACGGGTCCGAGAACCGGCTGGCGTTCTCCGTCGGTGTCGCCACGAGCGTCGTGGCCCGCCTGCTGGATCTGCTCCCCGCGGTCATGCTCGGGTACGCCATCGACTCCATCCTCTACCAGAAGGAGCCCTTCATGCCCTACCTCCCGGCGTCGATGCACCCGACGACCCAGCAGAACCAGCTGGTGTTCGCCGCCGGGCTCATCGCGGTCGCCTTCTTCGGCGGCGCGGTGTTCCACTGGTTCCGCAACTGGGGCTGGAACTCCTTCGCCCAGCACATCCAGCACGCCGTCCGGACCGACACCTACGACAAGATGCAGCGGCTGAACATGGATTTTTTCGCCACCAAGCAGACCGGCGAGATGATGTCCATCCTCTCGAACGACGTCAACCGCCTGGAGCGATTCCTCAACGACGGGATGAACTCGGCGTTCCGGCTGAGCGTGATGGTCCTCGCCGTGGCCGCGGTCCTGCTGGTCTACAACTGGCAGCTCGCGCTCATCACCCTGCTGCCGGTGCCGCTCATCGCCTGGTTCACCTACCGGTTCGTGAAGACTATCCAGCCGAGGTACGCCGACGTGCGCTCCTCTGTCGGCCGGATGAACTCGCGGCTGGAGAACAACCTCGGCGGCATCCAGGTCATCAAGACCTCGAACACCGAGGACTACGAGGGCGAGCGCGTAGAGGAGGTCTCGCAGGGCTACTTCGACGCGAACTGGGGGGCCATCCAGGTGCGAATCCGATTCTTCCCGGCGCTGCGCATCATCTCCGGCATCGGCTTCGTGCTGACCTTCCTCATCGGCGGCTACTGGGTCGTCGCCGGCCCGCCGCCGCTGATGTCCGGGACGCTCACGGCCGGCGGCTTCGTCATCTTCATCCAGCTCAGCCAGCAGTTCATCTGGCCGATGGCGCAGTTCGGGCAGATCATCAACATGTACCAGCGCGCCCAGGCCTCGAGCGAGCGCATCTTCGGGCTGATGGACGAGCCCAGCCGCATCGCCGAGGACCCCGCCGCCGAGGACGTCGACGTCGAGGCGGGCCGCGTCGAGTACGACGACGTGACCTTCGGCTACGACGCCGGCGAGACCATCGTCGAGGACGTCTCCTTCGAGATCGACGGCGGCGACACTCTCGCGCTCGTCGGGCCGACCGGGGCGGGCAAGTCGACGGTCCTCAAGCTCCTGCTCCGGATGTACGACGTCGACGAGGGCGAGGTCCGCATCGACGGCCAGGACGTGCGGGAGGTCACGCTGCACAGCCTGCGCCAGTCCATCGGCTACGTGAGCCAGGATACGTTCCTCTTCTACGGCACCGTCCGGGACAACATCGCCTACGGCTCGTTCGACGCGACCGACGATGAGATCGTCGCGGCCGCGAAGGCCGCGGAGGCCCACGAGTTCATCACCAACCTCCCGGACGGCTACGACACGATGGTCGGCGAGCGCGGGGTCAAGCTCTCGGGCGGCCAGCGCCAGCGCGTCGACATCGCCCGGGCCATCCTCAAGGACCCCGAGATTCTCATCCTCGACGAGGCCACCTCCGACGTGGACACCGAGACCGAGATGCTCATCCAGCGCTCGCTCGACCGGCTCACCGCAGAGCGGACGACGTTCGCCATCGCCCACCGCCTCTCGACCATCAAGGACGCAGACCTCATCGTCGTCCTCGAGGACGGTCAGGTCGTCGAGCGCGGCAGCCACGAGTCGCTTCTGGAGGCCGACGGCCTCTACGCGAACCTCTGGGGCGTCCAGGCCGGCGAGATAGACGAGCTGCCCCAGGAGTTCATCGAGCGCGCCGCGAGGCGCTCGGCGCGGACCGAGGCCGGTGATTAGGCCGCGACCCCGGTTGCTCCGCTCCGGTCTCTCCCCCGACCGGGCGGACCGCCTCCGCTACGCCAGCGGCACCTCTACCAGCCCCATCTCGTCGCTTTGCACCGTCGCGGCGAGCGCGTCGCGGAGCTCCGACTCTGAGGTCGTGCGATAGGCGTCGATGCCGAAGCTCTCGGCGAAGGTCACGAAGTCCGGGTTGGCGATCTCGGTCCCGAAGTGCTCGCCGCGGTGGGCGGTCTGCTTCTCGTCGATGAGGCCGTAGTCCTCGTCGTTGAACACGACGATCGTGTAGCCACAGCCCGCGCGGGTGGCGGTCTCGATCTCCGCCGCGTTCATCAGGAAGCCGCCGTCGCCGGTCGCCGCGACCACGTGCTGGTCGGTGGCCAGGTCCGCCGCGAGCGCGCCCGGGACGGCGATGCCCATGCTCGCCAGGCCGTTCGAGATGATGCAGGTGTTGGGCTCGTGGGTCGGGAAGTTCGCGGCGATGGCCATCTTGTGGCTGCCCACGTCCGAGACGAGCACGTCAGCGTCGTCCATGACCTCCCGGAGGACCGGGAGGACTCCGCGGACCGTCATCCCGTCCGCGAGGTCGGCAGCGGAGACGTCCGCGACGATCTCCTCGCGAATCGGCGCGTACCAGTCGGTGTCGAAGTCGAGGTCGACACATCGGGCCGCGAGCGTCCGCATCGCGGCCCCGATGTCGCAGACGAGCTCGACGGCGGGCGTGTAGTCCTGGTAGACCTCCGCCGGCTCGGTGTCGACGTGGACGACAGTCGTCCCGCCATCGGGGTTCCACTGCGCCGGGTCGTGCTCGGCGATGTCGTAGCCGATGGCGATGACCAGGTCGGCCCGCTCGACGGCGCGCTTTGCGCCCCCGTCCGCGCCGGAGTCGAGGGTCATCAGCGAGTACTCCGAGGCGTCCGAGACGACGCCCTTCCCCATGTACGTCGAGACGGCCGGCAGCTCGGTCTCCGCGACGAACCGGCGCAGGCTCTCGGCGGCCCGCGCCCGTACTGCGCCGTTGCCGACGAGCAGGAGCGGTCGCTGGGCGGCCTCCGCGAGCGCGACTACCTCCTCCAACGTCTCGGCCGAGGGGTCGGCGCCGGGCACCGGCTCCGGGGGGATGGGCGAGACGTCGGCGTCCATCCCGGCGACGTCCTCCGGGAGCTCGACGTGGGTCGCGCCCGGCTTCTCGTGCTCGGCGAGCTTGAACGCCTTCCGGACGGACTCGGCGATGGTGTTCGGGTTCCGGATGCCGGTGTTCCACTTCGTCACCGGCGCGAAGACGTCCACGACGTCGAGGAGCTGGTGGCTCTCGTGGTGGAGCCGCTCCTGGCCGCCCTGGGCGGTCACGGCGACCAGCGGGCTCTTATCGAGGTGGGCGTCGGCCACGCCGGTCAGCAGGTTCGTCGCCCCCGGCCCGAGGGTGGAGAGACAGACCCCTGCCTCGCCGGTGAGCCGGCCGTGGACGTCCGCCATGAACGCCGCCCCCTGCTCGTGGCGGACCGGCAGGAACTCGATCTCCGAATCCCGCAGCGAGAAGAGGAGGTCCTCGGCCTCCTCCCCCGGCAGGCCGAAGACGCGCCGGACACCTTCCTCATCGAGACAGCGGACGAACAGGTCCGAGGCCTTCATGACTCACCCTTCGGCTCGCGCGGTCTTAACGGTCGGGCCGAACCGCGCGGAACGGTCCGGATGATCGTGTGGAAACCGGCAGATTACGGTCCACTCTCCCCGGGCCCCGGCGCCACCGCTGGAGCCTCGGTTCGCCGGCCCGTGACGCCCCTGGGGGTGCAGGGCGGCCGAGGCCCGGCGCGCGACCCCCGTTCCGGTGCGGAGCGTCGGATACAAGGTGGGACCCCGCGATTGGCCGGTATGCACCTGGCCGACGCGACGTGGACGGACGCCGACGGGGCGGCGACGGACCTGGCGCTCCTGCCCGTCGGCTCCACCGAACAGCACGGCCCCCACGCGCCGCTGGCGACGGACGCGCTGAACGCCGAGACGGTCGCCGCGGCGGCCGCCGACGCCTACGACGGTGAGGTCGTCGTCGCGCCCACCGTCTCCGTCGGCGTCTCGGCGGAGCACCGGCAGTTCACCGGCACGCTGTGGGTCTCCGCGGACACCTTCCGCGCGTACGTGCGCGAGACGGTCGCCAGCCTCGCCAGCCACGGCTGGGACCGCGTCGTCCTCGTCAACGGCCACGGCGGGAACACGGCCGCGCTCCGGGAGGTCGCGGGGACCATCACCCGCGAGGACGACGCCTACGCCGTCCCGTTCACCTGGTTCGAGGCGGTGGGGGACCACCGGGCCGAGATGGGCCACGCCGGGCCGCTGGAGACTGCGCTGCTGCGGCACGTGCATCCCGACCTGGTGCGCGAGGAGCGCATCGAGGAGGCGCGGGCGGGCGCCAGCGACCGCTGGGGGGACTGGGAGGACCGGGTAAACCTCGCCTACGACGTCGCCGAGTTCACCGAGAACGGCGTGATCGGCGACCCGGCGGACGGGGGGGCAGACCGGGGCGAGATTTTGCTGGAACTGGCCCGGGACGCGCTCGTAGAGCTACTCGTGGCCGTCGAAACGCGGGACACAGCGCGCCCGCCCCACCGATAGGTACGCCTCTACCGCCCCACCGGTAGTTCCGTCCTACTCCTCTTCTTCCGCCTCGTCCTCGTCGCCGGCGGCCTCCTCCAGGGCGTTCCGCAGGGTCGGGATGGTGCTGGTCAGGTCGCTGACCTGCTCGCGGGCGCGGGAGACGTCCTCGATGACCGCCGCGAGGGCCTCGATGTCGTCGGCGAGGTCGTCGGCGTCCTCGAAGGCGTCGGCCCGCTCGCCCATCGTGTACCACTTCTTCGCGTCGCGGAGGTGCGCCTCGGCGTCGCCCACGTCGAGCGCCGACCGGAGCGCGTTGAGCGCCCCGAGCGTGTTGTCGGCGTCGACGTCCCAGACGTCGTCCGCGTCGGGGAGGGCCGCCCACGCCTGGGCGAGGTGCTCCTCCACGTCCGAGCGCATCTCGCTGGCCGCCTCCCCGAAGAGGTCGTCGTCGTCGAGCGTCGATTGGCTCATACGTCGGCGTTCGTCGGCGGCCCCTTTATAGTCACGGGCGGGGCGGTGACAGTGAACGTGGTCGTGTCCGGCCCACGCGCCAGTAGCGTCGGTGCCGGAGGGTTCTCCGCGGACCCCGCCTCTAGACGCGCGACGACTGACATCGACCCGACGGTTCGCGGTGTCCCACCGGCCCGGGGCGACGAGTGCGCCGAGCGCGCACTCGACGGTCCGCGAGGCGGAAGCTTGCCGGCCGCACGGGGACTTACACGAACTTACACGGAATTACAATCGATTACAACCGGTCACGACCGCCTGACGCGGGGCGATTCGGCCTGTCGGTGGGTTCGGTGGGCGCGGCCGGGATCGCCAGCCCCGGAGAGCGAGCCTCCCGCCTCGAACCGGCCGCGTCACTCCGCTCGGAGGAGTTCGAGGACCTGCTCGCGGTCGCGACAGGACTCGGGGAGCACGTCGGGACCGAACAGGCCGACGGCGCGCGTGACGCCGGGGTGGTCGTTCACCTCGCGCTCGACGCGGAGTGTCCCGCCGACGCGGCGGCCCACGAACGTCGCGACCGGGAGCAGGACCGTCCGGCCGTCGTCGTATCGGTAGGTCACCCGGCCGGCGTGGAGCAGGTCCGTGATCCTGACGTCGAGGCCCGTCTCCTCTTCGGCCTCGCGGACGGCGGTCTCGGCCAGCCCGTCGCGGCCCTCGACTGCGCCTCCGGGCGGCTCCCAGTAGCCGCCGCGGTTGTAGACCAGCGCCGTCTCCGCGAATCGCTCGGTGTAGAACACGACGACGGAGGCCATCCCGGCGAACCGGTGTAGCTGTCCATCGACGGAGCCCGGCAGCTCGTCGGGGTACCACGGCTTCGGTCCGTACTCGAACGGCTCGACGGTCGCGGCGGTGTCGTACGTCTCTTTGAGGTCGTCGACGAGTCGGTCCGTCCGGCGCGTCAGGCGCTCGCGGACGGCCGCCCAGGAATCTGCCATACGCTCACTCGCCGTGGGTGACTCAGTACGCTTTTCTCGGGGTGACCCGGGTAGAACCGTTGGACTGTCGTCGACGAACGGTCCGCTCCCGCGGCTACTCCCCCCGCTCGACCGACGCCACGCGCATCAGCGGGTAGCCGTCCTCCATCGCCATGCGCGAGACGACCGTGACCCCGTCGCGCTCGACGCGCACCTCCACCGCCATGAACCGGCCCGTCAGCTCCGTGTAGCCGTGGTCGCCGACGGCGTCGGCGATGGCCGCGGTGTCCATCTCCACGGTGACCGACTCGCAGAACGGCTGGTTCTCGATGCTCTCCTCGATGGCCCGCGCGAGGCTGTCGGCGCTCTCCGGGCTGACCGGCGCGCCCGCGAACTGGTGGTAGAGCGCGCCGAACTTGATCCCCGCCTCGAAGCAGGCTAGCTCGGCGTCTGTGGCGTCCATGGACGGGATTCCCCCGGGGCGCGCTAAGTTCTTGCGACGGGCGTCGGGCTGGGCCGCCCCCGGTCCGTGCGGCGGTCGTCGGGCGGAACCGCACCTTTCATACCCTGCCTGCACCCATGTGCTGGTGAATGGACCAACCCGTCCTGCTCACGGGGGCCAGTGGACGCGTCGGGCAGGCCATCCTCGAGGGCATCGGGGACCGCTACCGGTGGCGGCTGCTCGACCGCGAGCCCCCGACCGGGGAGCCGGGCCACGAGTTCGTCGTCGCCGACGTGACCGACGAGGACGCCATCCGCGAGGCCGTCGAGGGCGTCGGGGCGGTCGTCCACCTCGCCGGCGACCCCCGGCCGGACGCCCCCTGGGACAGCGTCCTCCGGAACAACGTCGACGGCACGCAGACCGTCCTCGCGGCCGCCGTCGACGCCGGGGTCGAGAAGGTGGCGTTTGCCTCCTCGAACCACGCGGTCGGCCACTACGAGACCGGCCGCCGACCGGACATCTACCGCGAGCACGACGAGTTCCTGCTCGACGGCACGGAGCTGCCCCGGCCCTCGAACCTCTACGGCGTGAGCAAGGCGGCGGGCGAGGTGCTCGGGCGCTACTACCACGACGAGTACGGGCTGTCGGTGGTCTGTGCCCGCATCGGCAACCTCACCAAGGGCCACCCGCCGGTCGACTACGAGCGCGGCCAGGCGATGTGGCTCTCCTACCGCGACTGCGCCCACCTCTTCGACCGGTGTATCAGCGCCGACTACGGCTACGAGATCGTCTACGGCATCTCCGACAACGACCGGAAGTACTACTCGCTGGCTCGGGCGCGGGAGGTCCTGGGCTACGACCCGCAGGACAACTCCGCGGACTACGACGAGTGACTGGCTGGGAGTTTCTCTCTCCTTTGCGCACCCCCATCGCGGATGACACAGCTTAATGCTGCGTGGCCGCGAGTAGGGGCTACATACGATGACCCCCTCCCCCACACGGTCCGAACCCGGCTCTCCCTACCCGTCGACGGTGGCGCTGCTCCCGACCGATTCGGTGCCCCTGTGGAACGACGCTGGACGAGGGGGGTCGCGCTGATGTACCGGACGTCGAACGTCGCCCGCCTCGCCGGGGCCGTGTCCCTGCTCGCCTTCCTGGCCGGCTGGGGACTGCTCTTCCTGCTCGCCTCGGGCGAGACCACCGTCACGACGTGGGCGCTGGGGTTCGCGTTCATGTTCCCGATAAGCGGCCTCCTCGCCAGTCTCGCCCAGCACCGGTCCCCGCCCCGGACCGGAACGGAGTACGCGATGGGGCTCGTCGCGAGCGTCGTCACCCTCTCGGTGTCGTACATCGGCGTCGTAATCCTGGATTACCCCGTGGTTCGCGCCGTCGCCGGCTTCGACTCGCTCGAACTGGTCTCCGCGGCCGTCGTCTTCGCCCTCCTCGTGGGGGTCCTGGCGTTTGTCGACGTTCGGTACGTCGAGCGTCCCGACACGGCGGCCCGCCTCGAGGAGCGATACCTGGATAGACCGCTACGAAGTGACTGACCGGGTCGCCAAGCAGTGCCCGACCGGGCCACGGAGACGTGACTGACTGCGAGACGACTCGACTCGACACCAGTCAACGGCCGGGACGAGAGCGAAATCTCACGGTCCTGTCCGAGCGGCTGCAAAATTCCCAGTTCAGGTCGCCGGCTGGTCGGCTTCCTGGGGCGCCTCGCGGGGGTACATCCCCCCGATGTAGCCGCCGACGGTCGCGGGAATCGCGCCGATGACGATGAACACGAGGATGGCGAGACCCGCGCCGATGGTCGCCACCACGCCGCCGAGCGAGAGTTCGACGATCGAGACGGCGAGCCCCAGCGCGACGAGTATCACGGCCGTGGCGAGCGCGCCGATAGACCCCGCGAGGAAGCCGTTCCACGCCCCGTTCGTCCGTCCGCTCCGGGCGTAGTACCCGGCGGCGTATCCACCCACTATCGCGGCGACCACGCCGCCGAGCAGCGCGAGTTGCCCGATCGCCGTGCTCACCAGATTGAGGACGAAGATGACGCCGAACCCTATCGCCACCGCTCGCCACTTGGTTACTACCATAGCGACCGTCAGTACGTCAAGTGGGCCAATAGACGTATTCACCATTCCGTCCGGGAATCGCGACCAGTTGGTGGGCGGGTCGTTTCCTTCCAGCTACCCATGCGACCACGCTCGTCCCGTCGGCGACCGGCGCGGAATCGACCGAATCGTGGGCCCGCATACAGGTGGCCCACCGACCGATTCGTCGGCGTCAGTCCTCGATGCCCTCGCCGGTCGACGGCTGTTCGCCGGTGGACTGCTCGGGAACGGGTCGCGTCGGCGTTCGCGCTCCGTCGACGACCGTCCGCTCCGGGATCGGCTGGTAGCCCTCCGCTCGCCGCGTGAGCAGTCGCTCCAGCAGCGTCAGGTCCGTCGGGTTCTCTACGACCTGGTACTCGACGACGACCGAGCCGTCCTCCTCGAAGATGCGGACGTAGTTCAGCAGGTACGAAGGGTAGAACACCCGCGGGAGCAGCCCCAGCACGACCGACTTCCGTTGCAGCCGTTTGAGCCACGTCCCCGTGTTCACGACGACGCGGTCGTCGATCTCGGTGATGGAGGCGCGGTGGGTGTGCCCGTAGATGAACGCAGCCACCTCCGGGTGGGCCTCGAACACTCCCCGTGCCGCCTCGAGATACTGGTCGTGTATCTCCTCCGGATCGTCGCCTCCGACCAGGCCGAACCGGCCGAGCGTGCGCTGGACGTCCCGGGCTAGGAAGATGATCGGGATGGAGAGCGATCCGAGGGGGACGATGACGACGATGTTCACCCACAGCACGGCGTCGACGAGCGCACCCAGCACACTCAGCCGGGCGAGCACAAAGTGCACCACCTGGTCCGGCAGCGACCAGACCCCGAAAACGTCGAGTAACAGCACGAGGAGGTAGAGGGCGCTCACCTGGAACAGGAGCAGGAAGGGGAGCGCGGAGTACCGGAGAAGCGGGCTCATCTCCCGGTAGAAGTAGTTCGAGATCATCCAGTCGGGAATCCGGGTCATCGGCGTCACCGACTGGATGTCCTTCAGCCAGTTGAACTTCCCGCGCTTCGAGAGCTTCCCCGCTCGCCTCGTGATGTGACGGTTCACGTGGTACCCCGACGGGTTCGCGTAGGGGTTCCCGAAGTCGGGACTCGCGTTGTTCGGTTCGCGCTGCTGGCCGTGTTCGATCCAGACGACCCGGCCGGCGACCTCCCGGGTGATGACGACCGCCTGTTCGAAGGGTGACGTTGTCCTCGGCGACCCGCTCGACCCGCTCGTCGGCCACGACACCGTCTTCGTGGGAAGCGACCAGTTCGGGGAGAGCTCGGTCCACGCCGTCGACCCGGCGTCCGGGGCCGTCCGGTGGACGGTCGACGGGTGGCAGGTCACCTCGACGCTCCTCGGCGACGCCCTCTTCGTGGGCGGGGAGCACGTGGCCGCCTACGACCTCGACGGCACCCGCCGCTTTCGGTACGGGCCGGGCGGACTGCTCTCCGAGGCCGCCGCCGTCGGCGACACGCTCTACCCGAGCGGTCGGCAGGTGGCGGCCCTCGACGCGAAGACCGGCCACGCCCGGTGGACGTTCGACCCGGACGCCGAGTTCGGGGGCGTCGAGGCCGCGACCGACCGACTCGTCGCCGTCCAGCGGGCGAACTCGTCGGTCTACGACGTGCTCGACCCCGCGCCGGGCGAGGTGGCCTGGACGCTCGACCCCGGGACGGAGCTCACCCGTCCGGTGGCGTCCGGTGACACCCTCTACGTCGGCGACTCCGACGGGACGGTCTACGCGCTCGCCTGAGTCGGTCGGTTCGGTCGGTCGCTCACGTGCCCTCGTATCCTCCGGGGCCGACTCACTCGAACAGCCCGTCGACGTCGCGCTCGCGGCTCCGGCGCTTCGAGACGTGCTCTGTGAGCCGCTGGTAGACGACGCCCCGGTTGGTCGCGTCGCGGACGAAGTCCCACACGAGCGTGACGAACTGGCTCCCCTCGTCGCCCGCGGCCAGGTCCGTGCGGGCGTACGCGACTGCCCGCTCGACCGGCGTCTCGTCGTAGTTGGGAAGCTCCTCCGCGAGCACGCCCGCGGCCACGAAGGCGGCGTCGACGTCGAGGTCGGCCAGCCGCAGGCGCTCGCCCCCGACGGTGAGCGGGAGCGGGCCGAGGCGCTCGACCGCCTCGGGGTCGGCCGTGAGCGCGCGGAGGTACGCGCGCACCGCCGCGAGGTCCACCCCCCGGTAGTCATCGGGGAGACCGTCGAGGTACTCTGCGGCGCTCTCGGCCAGCCCTCGCAGGCCCACCCAGTTGCCCCCGTAGCCGTGGTGGACCGCGGCGGTGAACTGGATGAGCCCGTGGAGGAACCGCTCGTCGTCCGTGCCGGATTCGAGGTCGAGCCAGTAGTCCTCCCAGGCGTCGTGGGCGCCGTGGTGGTGGCCGTCGTTGTAGGTGGCGACTCCGGCCCGGAGGTGCGCGTCCATGCCCCCGTGTTGTGCGCTCGTCGCGAAAAGGTTTGGTCGGTCGGCCCGTCGGCCGACGCGACTGGCCGGCCGGCCCCCGAACCCCGCCAGGTGGTCGCTCAAACGACGATTTGTGCCTTCCGAAGGATAATGACCGTCCACGCCCTCCGTCGAGCCATGCGCCGCCGGACCCTCCTCGCCGGCGCGGCCGCCGGACTGGCCGGCCTCGCTGGGTGCCTGTCACGCCCACGAGCGGACCTGCCGGGCTCGCGTGGAACGACGACGGACCGCCCACCGACGACGGAGCCGACGCCAACGCCGACGGTCACGACGGTCAGCCCGCCGGAGCGCCCCTCGCCGCTCACCGAGTCGAACGTCGTCGAGTACGTGAAGGGCGTCGAGCACGCCCACGTGTACAACGAGCTCTGGGAGCCGGACGTCCGCTCGATATCCATCTCCTGTGACGCGCTGTTCGACCACCGCGCGGCCGACGGCTACGTCCTCTTTGCCGCCTGCGGCGGCGGCGCGGACTACGGGAACGCCGTCGGTGACCTCGGGGCCGCGCCGAGCGCCTACTTCGTCGACGCCGAGCGGACCGTCCGCATCCACGAGGTGGACGCCCGCGACCGCGAGGACGGGACGCCCTACGCCGGACCCGAGGGCGAGAACGTCCGCGCGCCCGAGGGGCTGCGCCTCTACAACTTCGACGACACGCCCCGCTCCTTCGACGTCCACGCGACGCACGAAGAGAGCGGCGACGTGGCCTACGAGCACGCCGTCGACGTGCCCGCCGAGAGCGGCGTGCTCCTCCAGGACCTCGTCCGCCGGGTCGGCACCTACGCCCTCGACGTCACGGCGGCGTCGGCCACTGCCTCGCTCCAGTGGGAGGTCTCGGCCGAGACGGCGAACGGCTACACGACGACCGTGGCCACGCTGTCGCCCGGTCACCGGCTCTCGGTCGGTCGCGTGGACCTGGTGAAGCTGTTCTCGCTCGGCCCGGTCTGACCGTCGAGAATCGGGGATGCGGGCGACTTACAAGAACTTACATTGACTTACAGATAGTTACATTCGTTCTCCCGGGGGGTCGCCGTCGGTAGCGGCGGGGTGAGGCACTGAAAACGTCCTGACGGAGTCCACGCGAGCGTAGCGAGCGTGGGCACGGCAGGTCGGTCGGGCCCGACCGACCTGCCGGAGATTTGCACTCGCCGAGACGTTCCGGGTCGCTCCCTTCAGTCGCTCCCCGGGCGTGCGACTCGCCTGCTCAAATCTCTCCGACGTATCTCGCGCGTCGGAGCGCTCGCGCCACATCGGGCGCTCGCGGCGTTGACGATCGAGAATGACGTCCTGACGGAGTCCACGCGAGCGTAGCGAGCGTGGGCACGGCAGGACGTTCGATCGAGCCCTGCGAGCGAGAACGTCCTGACGGAGATTTGAACTCCGGTCCCTGGCTCCGCAAGCCAGGAGGATAGTCCACTACCCTACCAGGACCTACACCTTCCTTGTCCGGGTTCACGTAAAGCGATTACGATTCGCCAACCACGGGCCCGATCGGCGATTTCTCGAAGCCGAAAAGGATATGAGAAAGAGGAATGACACGTCTCGCATGCGACGGCGGACCGTCCTTGCCTCCCTCCCGTCCCTCCTGGTCGCCGGGACCGCGGGCTGTCTCTCCGGGGCACCCGGGGGCACTGGCACGACGACCACGCCCGACCGGCCGACGCTCACCGACACGGAGTTCCGGGTGACCGACCGGTCCTGCGGGTCCGGGACCGACGAGGCGACCGTCTCCTTCGACGCGGGCGCGCGAGTCACGGTGTCCGGCACCATCGCCGCGTCGAACCTCTGCCAGGGCGCCCGCCTGGGGAGTGCCGACTACGACGCCGACGCCGACGAACTGACCCTCCGCGTCGAGACGCACACCATCGGCGACGGCTGTGCGCAGTGTCTCGCCGAACTCTCCTACCGGGGGACGGCGGTCTTCGAGGGCGGCCTGCCGGGGTCGGTCGTCGTCGAACACGACAGCATGGGCGGAACGCACGTCGTCGCCCGCGTGCAGCCGTAGGTTCGCTGTCAGGGCCAACCCGGCCGTAGGTTTTTATCGGAGGACGGGACCACTCTCCGTCGTGTCCAGAACGTCCGTCAGTCCGGTGGCGAAACGGGGTCAAAGACAACGCTTAAACGGTGTTCCGACCTGGTGTCCCATACGATTATCATGGGCGTGATAGAGGACGTCTACGCCGACCTCGACGCCGACGTCTCCGAGGCGGAGTTCCGGGAGGCCGTCGAGGCGAAGGTCGAGCAGATGGGCGGCCTGGCGGACGAGGAGACCGCGGCCATGCTCGTCGCCCACGAGCTCGGCGGCGGCGAGATCAACGGCGTCGCGGACATCGAGCCCGGCATGGAGGAGGCGAAGTTCGTCGCCAAGGTCGTCAGCGTCGGCGACCTCCGCACCTTCGAGCGCGACGGCGACGACGAGGCCGGCACGGTCGTCAACGTCGACGTGGCCGACGAGACCGGTCGCGTCCGCGTCTCGCTCTGGGACGAGCTGGCCGAGCACGCCGTCGAGGACCTCGACGTCGGGCAGGTCCTCCGAATCAAAGGTCGCCCCCGCGAGGGCTACAACGGCGTCGAGGTGAGCGCGGACCGCGTCGAACCCGAGGAGGACGTCGACGTCGACGTGCAGGTCCAGGACACCTACCGCGCGGCGGACCTCTCGCTCGGGCTCTCGGACGTGGACCTCCAGGGCCGGGTCCTCGACACCGGCTCGGTGCGCACCTTCGACCGGGACGACGGCACCGAGGGCCGCGTCGCCAACCTCGTCCTCGGCGACGAGACCGGGCGGGTGCGGGTCACTCTCTGGGACGAGCGCGCCGACCACGCCGCGGAGTTCGACGTCGGCGAGAGCGTCGAGGTCGTCGACGGCTACGTCCGGGACCGCGACGGTGCCCTCGAACTCCACGTCGGCGACCGCGGCCGGGTCGTCGCCGTCGACGAGGAGATCGACTACCGCCCGGAGACCGACGACATCGAGACCCTCGAGATCGGCGACACCGCGGACATCGCGGGCGTCGTGCGCTCGGCGGACCCGGTGCGCACCTTCGACCGGGACGACGGCTCCGAGGGCCAGGTGCGGAACGTCCGCATCCAGGACGCCACCGGCGACATCCGCGTCGCGCTCTGGGGCGAGAAGGCCGACATCGACCTCGGCCCGGGCGACCGGGTCGTCTTCGTTGACGTCCAGATCCAGGACGGCTGGCAGGACGACATCGAGGCCTCGGCCAACTGGCGCTCCTCCGTCCTCCCGCTGGACGAGACTCCGTCCGACGCGGGCGACGCCGCCGATGCCGGGGCCGACGATGCCGCCACCGGCGCGCAGGCCGGCGGGCTCGCCGCCTTCGCCGGCGAAGGGAGCGCGGACGCCGCGTCGGCCGGCAGTGACGACGAGACTGACGCCGACGGGACGGTCGGTGCCGACTCGGGGACGGAAACCGGCTCCGAACCAGCTCCCGGGGCAGACGCGGTCGGAGCCGAGGGCGAGCACGTCGAGTTCACCGGCACCGTCGTCCAGGCCGGCGACCCGGTCATCCTCGACAACGGCGAGGAGACGATGAGCGTCGAGACGACCGCCGACGTCACGCTCGGCCAGGAGGTCACCGCGCGCGGCACGCTCCGCGACGGCCACATCGACGCCGAGGACGTGCTGTGACCGACGCGCTCAGAAGCGCCTACGGAAAAGATTAAGGGCGTCACTGGCTCGATTTCGTGTATGAGTGTCGAGTTGCCGTTCGCCCCGGTGGACACGATCATCCGGCGGAACGCCGGCGAGCTCCGGGTCAGCGCCGAGGCCGCCGAGGAGCTGGCACGTCGCGTCCAGCTCCGCGGTGCCGAGCTGGCCAGAGACGCCGCCGAGAAGGCGACGGCGGACGGCCGGAAGACGCTGATGGCCGAGGACTTCGGCGTCGAGCAGATCGTCGACAAGAGCGAGCTCACCCTCCCCGTCGCGCCGGTCGACCGCATCGCCCGACTCGACATCGACGACAGCTACCGGGTCTCGATGGACGCGCGGGTCGCGCTCGCGGACATCCTCGAGGACTACGCCGCGAACGTCGCGGCGGCGGCGGCGACGCTCGCCCGCCACGCCGACCGGCGCACGGTCAAGGCCGAGGACATCGAGACGTACTTCGAGCTCTTCGGATGAGATTCGGCTACAGCGAGACCTGCCTCGAACACGACCCCGGCCCGCGCCACCCCGAGAGCCCCGACCGGCTGCGCGCCATCCGCCGGGGCCTCGCGCGCCGCCACGGCGTCGAGTACGCCGACCCCGCGCCCGCGACCGAGGCGGACGCGGCCGCCGTCCACGACGCCGACTACCTCTCGAAGATCCACGCGTTCTGCGACGACGGCGGCGGGAGCTGGGACCCCGACACGGTCGCCGTCGAGGCCACCTGGCCCGCCGCCCTGGAGAGCGCGGGGCTGGCGATGTGGGCGGCCGAGGCCGCCCTTGGGGGGGACGACGGCCGGCAGACCCCGTTCTCGCTGGGGCGACCGCCCGGCCACCACGCCACCGTCGACGACGCCATGGGATTCTGCTTCCTCAACAACGTCGCCGTCGCGGCCCAGCACGCACTCGACACCGCCGACGTCGAGCGCGTGGCCGTCTTCGACTGGGACGTCCACCACGGCAACGGGACCCAGGACGTCTTCTACGACCGGGGCGACGTCTGCTACGTCTCCATCCACGAGGACGGGCTCTACCCCGGCACCGGCGACGTCGAGGAGACCGGGACGGGGGCGGGCGAGGGGACGACGATGAACGTTCCGCTTCCGGCCGGCTCCGGCGACGCGGCCTACGTCGCCACGTTCGACGACCTCGTCGGCCCGGCCCTCCGCGCGTTCGACCCCGACCTCCTCCTCGTGAGCGCCGGCTTCGACGCCCACCGCCACGACCCCATCTCCCGGATGCACGTCTCGACGGAGGGCTACGGCGTGCTCACCGACCGCGTCCGGGCCGTCTCGGCGGCGACGGACGCCGCGCTCGCGTTCGTCCTGGAAGGGGGCTACAGCCTGGAGACGCTCGCCGAGGGGGTCGGCATGGTCCACGAGGTGTTCGACGGCCGGAAGCCGGTCGAGCCCGACGAGGACCCAGACGACCGGGTCCGGGAGCTGCTCGCGTCGGTCCGCGACGCCCATCAGGGGCTGGGGTCGAAGTAGGCCGCGAGCTCGGCGCCGAAGTTCTCGGCGAGCGCGGCGGCCGCCGCGTCGACGAGCACCTCGTAGCCCTGCTCCAGTGCGGTCTGGACGTGCGCGCCGAGGCCGACGTCGAGCAGTCGCTCCCGCACGAACTGCTCGGCACTGGTGACCCCTCGTTCCCGCTCGACGACGTAGCGGCCGTCGTCGATGAACGGCCCGTAGGCGTCGGTGTAGGCGTACTTCTCGAAGAAGCCGGCGGCGTGCTCGGCGACGTGGACCGGCGGTCCGACGTGGCGCTCGACGGCCGGGCGCTCGGCGACCGAGAGCTCGACGAAGAGGACGGCGTCGTCGTCGGCCCATGTCGCCGCCCGGAGCACCTCGAAGTCGGCGGCCGCCAGGCCCCGGACCAGCCCGTCGAGCGAGCGCTGGAGCTGGGGGTAGAGCTGGTCCTCGACGAGATCCGGGGCGTCGAACCGGACCGCCAGCACGGTCGTCCCGCGGCGGTCGAGCTGTTCGCGGACGGCCTCGGCGTCGAGCGGGGTCGGTTCCTCCGGGAAGAAGTACTCGACGTCCGGCTCGGCGAGGAACCGCCGTGCGTAGTGCTGGAGGCGGGCCACGTTCGACTCGGTCACGACGGCCGCGACGTTCCGCTCGGGGTCCGTCGGGTCGATGACGACCAGCGGGTCGTCGAACGAGCGGCGACCGTGGTCCTCGGGGTCGAGTTCGACCGGCGGGTGCCAGTTGGCGGCCGCCGCGAGCGTCGCCCGGAAGCTCCCGTACTCGAGGACGAGCAGCTCGGCGAGGTAGCCCGAGAACCCCCGAGTGCGGAGGTCGCTCCCGTACGCGCCGATGCCCTTCAAAAACTGCTTGAACAGCCGCATCTCGGCGGCGAGGTCGTCGTCGAGCCGGGCCGCCAGGTACTCGTTGTGGAACGGCGTTCGGTCGACGGCCGACTGGATGTCGGTCGCCGCCGCGACCCGGTAGCAGGGGACCAGGTCGACGGTGTAGCCCTCGAACTCGCCCGTGACGTAGGGGTGCTCGGCGTACTCCTTGCGGCCCTCGGGGAGGACGGCCTCGCCGACCGCCAGGCCGTACTGCTCCAGGTTCCGGCGGTCGAGGTCCGGCGGGAACCGGACGAAGACGTCGATGTCGCGGTCGCCGGCGGTCCAGGTGTCGCGGGCGGTGCTCCCGACCTGGACGACGTCGGCGTCGACGGGGAGGTCGTCGATGGCCCGCTCGGCGCGCTCGCGTAGGCGCTCGACGACGGTGGCGAGCTCGCGGCGCTCGCGCCCGTCCGGGTCGACGCGCTCCCGGACGGCGGCGACGACCGCGTCGTAGTCCTCCCCGTCGGTCATGGGCGGTCGTACTCGGTGCCGGGGTGAAAGCGTGTCGATGCCCGCTCCGGCGCGAATCGCCACCGGGCGACCGGGCGAAAGCGAAAGCCCTATGAGCGCAACTCGTGTACGAACGACTGCCTCGGGCCGCCGTAGCTCAGTTGGTAGAGCCCCTCGCTGTTAACGAGGTAGTCCCAGGTTCGAGTCCTGGCGGCGGCGCTTCTTCCTCGGTTCTTCGCTTCCTGTCTGTCCTTCTCCCTCGGGAGAGGTCGTCCGCCGACCGCGAGTGCCTTTAGCCCCCGCACCCGAGGGAGGACCATGGCTTCCTCGACGCTCGACAGATTCGCGGCCATCGCTGGTGCCGTCGAGCAACGGTTCGCCAACCGCGCCGTCGAGCGCGTGCTCCGCTCGCCTGCGCACCCGCTTTTGAGCTGGCGGTTCCTGCTCATCTCCTACGAGGGCCACCGGACCGGCCGGCGGTACACCACGCCGGTCGCCTACTGGTCGCGTCCGGAGGGAGTCGTCCTGCTGACCCCGCGCGAGCAGACGACCTGGTGGACGAACTTCCGCGGCGGGCACGACCTCCGGGTGCTCCTCCGGGGAAGCTGGCGCGAAGGCCGGGGCGAGGTCGTCGCCGACGAGGCGGCCGTGGCCGCCCACCTCCGGCACGTCGCCCACCTCCCGCGTGCGGTCACGAAGACGGCCCTCGGGAGGCCGATTCCGGGTGACGCCCGACTCCGCGAGGCCGCGCCGGGGTTCGTCCTCGTCGAGGTGTCCCTCTGATTCGGTCGTGGCCGTGACGGTCTCTGGGCCCTCGGCGGGTCCGAAGATAACTTACTTGAACCCGGCGCGAGGACTCTCTACCGTCGGGCCCTTAGCTTAGTCAGGTTAAAGCCCCCGGCTCATAACCGGGTGATCGCTGGTTCAAATCCGGCAGGGCCCATCCAAAATTTAGTTATTTATTAGCAGAAATTTGGATTCCGTGTTGGAGCCTCTACCTCCCGAAATCGGGCGAATTGGGGGGTAACGCGGAAGGGCCGAAAATCATTTGAACAAGAATCTTGTTCCGGCAGCGTGCGGGCTGTCGAACCTCGTGGCCGAACGGGGGGCCGCACGAACCGCATTTGCCCCACCTGCGGCGGGCGGATGCGCACCGAAACGGCACCCACCAGCATCCCCCGGCGCGTCTGCGAGAACGGCCCCCACGCCGCTGCGGAGGTGTTCAGCGGTCCACGAGCGTCGATCACCCGACCGCACGACCGCTCGACTTCGAGGCGGAGCGCGACGCCGACTCGACGAGCTGACCGCGCCGATGGCGAGTACCGGGCCGACCAGCGAGAGGGTCGCCCCGACGACCGGATGGAACCGCCAGGCGAGCAGGAAGCCCACCTCCGCGCCGAGCAGTCCCAGGAGCGCGAGCAGTGGCTCCCGGTCCCGGTCGTCGTCCCAGACGACCAGCACGCCGACCAGCGCCAGCAGACAGCCCCAGACGAGGTGATGGGTCGAGACCGCCGCGCCGTCCGGGATGCGGTCGGCCGGGAACGGCATCACCCACCCCCGCCGCCGCGCCCCAGCAGCGACTTGGCCGCCTCGACCTCCGGCTGGTCGGTGGTCGACTCCTCTGTCTGCTGACCATCATCTGCCCCTTCGGTGTCTGCGCCTTCGCCGGCTGGTGACTCCACCTCGTCTGATACGTCGTCCGTCGCCTCCGCGTCGGCCCCCTCAGACATGGGCCTCACGCTCCGGGTGACAGTCGTGCTCGACGAGCTGGATGTGGTTGTAGAAGGTCCGGCCGCAGATGTCGCAGTAGAACGGGCCCGACCCGGTCATTCGACCAGCCCTCCGACCGGCTGCTCACCGGCCGTATCTGCCTGGTCGGTTGCTGGTTCCGGCTGCTCTGGTTGCTGGTCGTGTTGGTCGGGGCTGGAGACCACCAGCCAGACCAGCACGACGAGCGCCGCGACACCAACCGCAAGGTAGAGGTTGCTGTCGGTTACGAGAGCAGCCACACCACCGGCTGCAGCGGCTGCTTTGCTGCTGGTCGCCCTGGTCGGGCCGGTCGTCGATGGAGAGCCCGCTGTTGAGCAGCTGGTCGATCTCCTGGTCGTCGTAGCCGCAGGCGTGCCGCAGGTGCTCGCACGCGGCGGGGTCGCCGTGCTCGCAGTGGCCGCGGGCGTGGTCGCAGGACCCCCCGACCGCCTTCTCGGCGGTCGCCAGGCGCTCGTCGATGGTCGGCTCCTCGTCGAGTCGCTTCCCGCGCTCCTCGCGGGCGGCGCGTTCGGCGATCACCCGATGCTCGTCGACGTTGAGCACCGGGTCGACGGAGGAGAGCCAGTCGTCGACGCCCTCGTCGGTCATGACGGCCTTGACCGAGCGGGCCTGCGGGACGTTGGCGATGTCCCAGTCGATGCGACTGCGCTCCTGGTCGGTAAGTTCGAGTTGGCCCGGTCCCATCCGTCCGGCGCGGCCCGACGCGGCCTCGGTCTCGGCCTGTTCGAGCAGCCAGTCGGGCGTGTCGCTCGTGAAGCGGACTTTCTTCAACCGTGCGTCGTCCGGACAGATGAACTCGGGGTGTTCGGTCCGGTAGGCGTCAACCGTGGTCTTGGTGCCGAACTCGACCTCGGGCACCGTACCACCGCATGCAGGGGTTCAGCATACGGTGGTCTCTACGGGGATGCTAGTTTTAAATGTTAAGTAGATGATAAGTTAATTAGTTAATTAATTATTGATGGGTGTAGGTATATCGCCTTCCTTCAGCCGGATACGTAACGAACACTCCGCGGGGGCAATGCTTTTGAGCAGAGCCCCCGCCGGCACATGCGGCGCAACATGTATTGCGTTCGAGTCTGTAGTATTGGGTATGGCAGCCGAAGAGGCCCCCGAGGAAACGAAGGTCAGCGATCGAGGAATGGTCACGATTCCGGCGGACCTCCGCCGACGTCTCGACATCGAGCCCGGCGACAAGCTCCGCTGGGACATCGACGAAGAGGGTACCCTCTCGGTGGAGGTCGTTAAGCAGCGATACGGTGCTTTCGCAGACGACGACATGAAGGCCCCGATGGGCGGTGACAGCCTCGAAACGCACGACCTCGCCGGGAACGAAGAGGACCCCGCGTTTGCGGAGGATGCCTGAATGGCGGTCGCGGTAGTCGATTCCAACATCCTCATCGACTACAAGGACACGAGTCCGGCTACCCGCCACGAACGGGCAGAGAGTATCGTCTATGCTATCGACGGGGGCGACCTCCCGACCGCCCGAATCACGAACTACGTGCTGCTGGAGTCGCTGAACTGGATTCACGAGCGACAGCGCCACGACATCGCCGTCGACCTGAAGAACCGTCTCGCCGAGTCGGCAGGCTTCGAGCTGGTCCACTGCGCGCAGAAGGACTTCCACCGTGCTGTGGAACTCTTCGAGACCTACGAGAGCCTCTCGTTTGGTGACTCGACCATCGCTGCGTACATGCAGCGGACGGGTATCGAGCACCTGTACTCGTTCGACGACGACTTCGACGGGATCGAGGGCATCACCCGGCTGGAGACACCCGACAACCCGTTCAACTGACCATGCCAGGACCCGACGGCAGCACTACGTGATTCCTGCCTTCTCGAACTCGGCGTTCACCACCTCTGGCGTCGGGGCATCCAGATACGGCTTCAGTGCCTCGAACGACCCCCAGCCGCCGACGTCCATCACGACGCGGGGGTTCATGTTCCGGCGGACCAGGAGCGTCTGCGCGAAGTAGCGCCTAAGATCGTGGCTGCTCACCTTCTCCCAATCGTCGTTACCCGTTTCCTCGGCAACCTGCCCCGCCGTGACGGTCACGCGCTTCTGCACGGCCCGCTTGCCGATCTGGACGACTGGCTCCTCGCTCGATGCCCTCGACGTTGGCGAAGCGGAGCAGCTCGCTCTCGACGCTCTCGGGCAGGAAGGCGTCGCGGGGCTTCCCGCCGCTGCCGGAGGTGTCCTTCCCGGACGGGACGCGCAGCCGGGCGTGGCCGTCGACGTGGCTGACGTGCTTGGGCTCGATCTGTGGAATCTCGAACGACCGCAGGCCGACCTCGCCACCGAGGCGGATGTTGAGGGAGTCGCGGTAGCTTCCTGCAGCTCGTCGGAGGCGGTCGTACTCGTCGGGGATGAGCCAGCACTTCTACGAGTGGTGGTTCTTGTTGCGCTCGATTCGCCTACGCTCGTTAGAACAACCGCGAACTTCAACCGTCGCGAGTGTGCTACAATCGGCCCCAAATCAGGGGTTTTCGGCGGTCGGCGTTCGTACTTCTATTCCAAGTCCGAACCCTTGAACTGGCCCGATTGTAAGGAGATCGAATCGTATCCTTCAATTGGCACTGTCTAGTTTAGCACCTCGGCTGGCGTCTGTCCGCTGCGGGCTTGATTCGGCCGTTGACGGTTGTATTACCAGCGGAATTGCTGGCACCACTCGGCGACGGCTGGCCGACTGCCCACCCAGCAGGAGTGGAAGCGGCCGGTCCGCATTTTGAACGTGTGAAACCATTTTTCGACGTGGTTTCGGTCGCTGTATTCGACCTGACCGCTCAATCCTGATCGCGAGAGGGCAGTCCGATAGCCGTAGGCATCGGTCAGGAACTCCGTCTCGGCGACGTCCAGCAGAGACAACGAATCGAGATCGACCGCCGCGTACACCCAGTACCACTCGGTGCCGACCTGGACAGCGGTTTCGTCGACCGCGACCCGCGCCGGCTCCGCCGGCGGCGGCTCCGGAGCGCTGTCGGACGTCTCTCTGAGCAGGTCCGCGAGTCGCAGATCCACTTCTCGCTACGGCCTGCTCGTTCCTCAAACTCCCTCGACTAGACAGTCCCCCCTGAGTAGCTAGGACTTTTCCACTTCCTACTGTGACTGCAGCCCCCGTGAGACCTATTTTACGTAGCACAGATCTCCGACTATTACTCAAGTTCTCAACTGGCTGCTTATCGGATTGCTTTCTATTCTTTCTCCGCTGGACTCCTTTTGTTCGTTGTGGTCTCCCGTAGTTACCACACTTTGGTTCGATACTATTGTATTAAAATAGTTTCACGCAGGAAAAAACCGGGGGCCAGGCCGCCTCGAACCCATATATGTCACCTAATACAGTCAATATTCTACGGAATGCATAGGATTTTTGCGTCGGATTCGGCAAACGTCAGAAAAAATCACGTCGAACCGGGGCATTCGCGCCGTCAACGACGAAAACTGACTATAGAACTGATCGAACGTTCACAAGAAAAATCTTTTTCCGGAATTTTGCCCACACAATCAGGCGTTTAGTACCGAAGAGAGTCCATTACGAAGACGAACGTCGAACGTATCTATGAAAACGGGCCATTCGACAGCCGACAGTCTGACCGAACGCACGACTCCACAGCGTACGACCGACCGATTCGCGGGCCATCCGTCCCGGCGCAGGCAGCGCCGGTGGCTGTGCCGGCAGCGCCGACGCGAACGGGTACCGTCCCGGGCGACGGGACCGAGCGGGGGCGAGCGGCCGTGATCGACCTCCCGGTGGTCGCCGTCCTCGGGCACTCGCTGTCGTCGACGACCCCTGCCGGGCTCGACACCGGGGACACCGCCTGGCTCATCGTCGCCACGGCGCTGGTGATGTTGATGATCCCGGGGGTCGCGTTCTTCTACGGCGGCATGGTCCGCGAGAAGAACGCGCTCTCGACGCTGATGTTGGTCTTCGCGTCGCTCGCGCTCATCAGCCTCCAGTGGATTCTGGTGGGCTACAGTCTGGTCTTCGGGACCGACGTCGGCGGCTTCGTCGGCGGACTGGACCATCTCGGGCTGCTGGGCGTCGGCATGGCGCCGGTCCACGGCATCCCCCACCTGCTCTACGTCACCTACCAGGGCATGTTCGCGGTCATCACCGTCGCGCTCATCGTCGGGGGCATCGTCGAGCGCATCAAGCTGAGCGCCTGGCTGGCCTTCGCGCTCCTCTGGGCGACGGTCGTCTACGACCCCATCGCCCACTGGGTCTGGGGCGGCGGCTGGCTCGGGCAACTCGGGGCCCTCGACTTCGCGGGCGGGACGGTCGTCCACGTCAACTCGGGGGTCGCCGCGCTCGCGCTCGTGCTCGTGCTCGGCGCCCGAAAGGACTACGGCGAGACGTCGCTCAAACCCCACAACATCCCGCTGACGGTCCTCGGCGCGGCGCTGCTCTGGTTCGGCTGGTTCGGCTTCAACGCCGGGAGCGCCCTGGCGGCCGACGGCGTGGCGACGCTCGCCATCGTCACGACCAACACCGCCTCCGCGGCGGCCGCGCTCACCTGGATGGCGCTGAGCTGGTGGCGCGACGCCCCGAGCGCCCTCGGCATGGCCTCCGGCGCGGTCGCCGGGCTGGTCGCCATCACGCCGGCGGCCGGCTACGTCACCCCGCTCGACGCCATCCCCATCGGGGTCGGGGCGGGTGTCGTCTGCTACGCCGCACTCCACCTCCGGGAGGGCCTCGGAATCGACGAGTCCCTCGACGTCTGGGCGGTCCACGGCGTCGGCGGGACGTGGGGTGCCGTGGCGACCGGTATCTTCGCCTCGGTCGGCGCGGCGGGGCTGCTAGCCGGGAACCCCCATCAGCTCCTGACCCAGTTCGTCGGCGTGGGGGCGACGAGCGCTTACGCGTTCGTGGGCACCGTGGTCATCGCGAAGCTGGTCGACGCGACCATCGGCCTCCGCGTCTCCGAGGAGCACGAGGACGTGGGCCTGGACAGCGCGCTCCACGGCGAGGACGCCTACTTCTGGAGCCGGTGAGGCGGTCGCGTCGTCGCTCGGGCCGCCGCCGCCGCCGTCGCCACTCTCGTCACTCCGTCGGGTCGACGACGTGCTCGCGGACCCGGACGCCCTTCGAGGCCAGGTGGCGCATCTGCTGGCGGGCGAAGTCCTCCTCGCGGGTCCCGCGGGTGGCGAGCACGTAGACGAGCGAGCGACCGGCGGGCCGCATGGTCCGCCCGGCACGCTGGGAGCCCTGTCGTCGGGAGCCGCCGAGCCCGGACGCGACGACGGCGAGCTCGGCGTCCGGGAGGTCGATGCCCTCGTCGCCGACACGGGAGATGATGAGGGTATCGCGCACCCCGCGCCGGAACTGGTCGAACAGCTGCTCCCGGCGCGCGTGGGGGGTCTCTCCGCTGACGAAGGGGACGTCGAGGGCGTCGGCGAGCGCCCGCCCCTGCGCTAGGTACTCGACGAAGACCAGCGCGGGCATGTCGGCGTGCTGGCGGAGGAGCCGGCGGATCTCCTCGACCTTCGCGGGGTTCGTGGCCGCCTGCTGTCGGCGCTCGTGACCCTCGGCGGCGGCGTACTCGCTTCTGACCAGCTCGTCTGGCCACTCGACGTAGCGAATCTCGACCTCGGGCTCCGCGACGAAGCCCGCGTCGAACAGCGCGTCCCAGTCGGTGCCGATGGGCGGGCCGATGAGCGTGTAGATTTCCCGCTCGCGGTCGTCCTCCCGGATGGGGGTCGCCGAGAGACCCAGCCGGTGGCGGCCCTGGAGCTCTGCGCTCCGCCGGAACACCTCGCTGGGGATGTGCTGGCACTCGTCGTAGAGGACGAGCCCCCAGCGCCGCCGGTCGAAGAGCGCGCGGTGACGGTCCATGCCCGCGGTCTGGTAGGTCGCTATCGTCACCGGCCGGATCTGCTTTGTCCCGCCGTGGTACTCCCCGACCTGCTCGGGCTCGAGGGTGGTGTGTGCGAGCAGTGCGTCGTGCCACTGGGCGGCGAGCTCGCGGCTCGGCACGAGGACCAGCGTCTCGCCCTCGACCGCCGCGAGCACGCCCATCGCGGCGACGGTCTTCCCGCTCCCCGGCGGGCCGACGAGGACGCCAGAGCGCCGCTCGACGAACCGCTCGACCCAGTGGCGCTGGTACTCCCGAAGGTCGAGGGTGAGCTCGACCGGGAGCGCGTCGCCCTCGTCCAGGTCGCGCTCGTCGCGGACCGGGTAGCCGGCCTCGTAGAGGATGCGCTTGATGGCGGCCACCTGGCCCTCGGCGACCCAGCTCTCGGCGTCGGAGATGGGGGCCCGCAGGTGGGACTCGTCGAGCTTCTGGCGGGCGACGTTGCCCATCAGCGACTCGCTCTCGGCTTCGAGCACGACGTAGCCGTCGGGGTGTGTCCGGAGCGCGAACTGCCGGGCGCGCCGGTACTGGTCGGCCAGCCACTCCTCCAGACCCGGCTGGGGCTCCGGGAGCACCTGCCGGACCGTCCGCAGCAGTCCGTCCAGGTCGTCGTAGGGCGCGTGCCAGACGTCCTCCTGGCGGATGCGATAGCGGTAGGCGCGCGTCTGGGTGGTGTCCGCCAGCTGTGCGAACTGCGAGAGCTGCGCCCGGGTGAACTGGCGGGGCTGGTCCACGACTATCTCGCGGTGCTCCGGGAAGACGACGACCCGCTCGCGGTCGGTCATCGCCGCCCAGTCGGCCGGGTACCACACCTCGGGGTCGCTCTCGACGTCTAGGTGCTCCACGTCGCCGCCCTCGGCGAGCGCCGCGAGGGAGCGCCGGACGTCCTCCGGCGAGCGGTCGAGCGCCGCCGCGACGCGCGAGGCGGTCACGACCGGTCTGCCGACCCGTTCCAGGACGTCGAAGAACGCGTCCACGCCGAGCGATTCCGTCTCGTCGTCCTCGTCCGACTCTCCGACCGGCGTCGCTGTGTCCCCGGTATCCTCGTCGCTACCTGTCACTGTGCGGTCGTAGACTGTCGACCGGGAAACGGTTTGCGTCTCGAATCTGGTCGGTGCCAGCGGGTCCCCGGTCCGCATCGTGGCCGCCTTCGCTGTCGTAACTGCCGCACCCCTCGGGATAGGTACAATCTGACTCTGTTACCCCGGTCTCGTTGCGGTCGTCCAGACTCTGATTATCTCTGAATCTGCCCCAATATACATCCCTTGTAAAAACCCAGGTTCGTCCCCGTCAGGAGGGCTTGGACAGCCCTTGATAACGTCGTTCACCTGCTCGTACTCTGCTTTGCTCAGAATTCTCGACGCCTTGCCCTCCTTTATTGCCTGTTGAACCATAGATAACAATAACGAGCCATCAGACAGACAGCTGTTCGTCCGCTGGACGACGGGTGTTTCCGACTCCGTTGTTGAAACCATCTCGGAATTAATCCGGTACTCCGGTCCCCCTGGACCAGTACACCCTGATAGTGCACTGGCTGAACCTAAAATACCGATTTTGATGATCGCCCGCCGTTCACAACGTATGCGCATACACCTTCACAGGCAGAGCAAACCTAAATATTTTCAGACTTATAAATGATTGGTAGTTTTCACTTTCACATTCTGGTGATTGGGTGCCGAGTCAAGTCGGCAGACCAGTATCCAGCCACGCTCGATCAAATTCGCGAATTGAAAACCGGTCTCCCGACGCTATGGTGGTGAGGGCCGAGTTGGGTCCGCGGTGGGCCTTTTCCGATACGAGTCGCTGCTCCGTCAGGCCGATGGTCTCGGACACTCGTTCCGACGCCACATGGTGCGAGTGGCTGGGTGCGGCCGAGTTGAAATAGCGCTCATCCAGGGTCGTCGCCTACGAGATCAGCGGCGTCCAGCTCCCCGACGAGGTACGAACGGCCGTCGTTCGGAACGCGTCCAAGCCGAGCGACGCTGTCGCGTTCTCGCCCGTCTCCTCGTGCTCTATCGCCGACGACTCGTCCGCTGTCGCGGTCTCTCCGACGTCCGTCGGCGTATATCCCCCTCACTGCCTGTCACTGTCCCGTCGTAGTCGGCCGACAGGGAAACGGCTTGCGCCTCGACGCGGCGTGGGGACCCGGTCCGTTCGGTCTCGAACTCGCCGCCGTCCCCGGTCCTTCCGGCGCGACCCTCGACGCCCGCCCCGTCACTCCTCGTCCGCCGCGGCCGCTGCCTCGCGGAACGCGTCGAACTCCTCCTGGAGCAGTTCGGTGACCAGCTCGCAGTAGGTCCAGAGCACGTCGTTGAACTCGGCGCGCGTCGATTCGTCGAGGCTCCCGGTCCCGCGGACGCTCTCGTCGGGGATGGTCGGGTGGTAGACGCAGACTACCCCCGGGCCCTCGGTCGGTCCGCGGTCGCTGCCCGCGACGATGCCGTACTGGTCTGCACCCCAGAGGCCGTCGCCGGTCTGCCGGCTCAGCTCGGAGTCGATGTGGTCGAGCAGAGCCAGCTCCGCCCCGGTGAGTGCGGGCGGCTCCGACTCGAACAGCGTCCCGTAGGCGCCCACGCGGGCGCCGTAGAGCCACTCGTCGAGGTGGTCGCGGGCGGCCTGCACGAGCGCGCGCTCGTTCGTGAACGACTCCATACCGTACCGACGACCGGGACGGTATTCAACCTCCGCCGGGTCGGGCGTCGGTGTGGCGGTCGATGGTGGACGATGCATCGGCGGCCGGGAGAAGGAGGACGGGCTCGGTGTGGGACTGGAGCCGCGGTCACCGCGTGCGGTTCGTGACGACGGTCGTCGCGACGGCCGTCAGCGCCGCCGTCACGGCGGCGGTCGGGTGCGTCGCCAGGAAGACGGCGGCGACGACGACGACCGCGGCGGCGACGGACACGCCGACGGGCGGTGCGGGGCGGTTCAGCTGGTAGTCGGTGCGGGGGCGCAACGTGTGCGTTCGGTGTCTGCGTGCTGGAGGTGACATCGGTCTGTGAGTGGTGGTGGGTGCGTTCGGCCGGTGGTGCGTCTGGTGGTTCGCCGTCCGGGACGATTGTGGCGGGTCGCGCGGTCGGTACAGACCGCGATTCCCGCGTCGCCCGCGGCGTCGGGTGGCCCGGTCATGGCGGGGTCTCCCGTCGGAAGGTCACCGACTCGACGTCGATGACGCCGAAGCCGTCGGTGAGGGTCGTCCGGACGGTGCGCTCGTCGTCGCGGTCGAGGTCGAGGGCGAAGGCCAGGTCGACCGTCGCCGTGACGTAGAGGTCGGCCGGCGAGGGCCGGACCGTGTGCACGTGGTCGACCGTGACCGCGCGGACGCCTGCGACGCGTTCGAGCACCGCGACGACGCCGTCGGTGAGGCCGCCGGGCTCGCCGCGGGGCACGCGCAGTTCGAGGGCGACCGTCGCCTCGACCGCCGATGTGGTATCATGCAGCTGCATGAGGTCCCCGCCGGGAGTCGAACCCGGCCCGGCGCGCTGCCGGACGGTGCCGCACCACCACGGGAACGGGTGAGAGACCTGTCTGTGGGGCGTGTTGCGTCGTCGAGGAGGGCCGAAGCGGGCGGCGACCGTGGTGGGTCGCCGACGCCGCACGCAGCCCGTTCACCCGTCGGAACGGCCGAAGCAGAAGAGCCGTGCCCAGCCCGAACCCGGGCGGCACCGCTGGGACCGTAGAGACACGAGAACTCCACCGGCCCCGGCCGCGTACCGACGAGCGCCGTCAGACGACGCGGACCGAGTTGGGCTGCGCACGGAGAGCGGATGCAGCCCGACTCGACCAGCCGTCCCCGACGACGGCGGTAGTGTACGCGATGGCAGTCGCGCACACCCCCGTCGCCCCGGGCACGGACGCCCAGCTATCGAAGGATAGCGGGCGCGCGGTGTCGAGTTGGGTCTGCATCAGTCTCACCTGGTGTCCGGCGCGCGGCCGGACGTGACGTACTGGAAACGTCATCCGGTACCCTATTAATTTTTGTGCAGGAGTGTGCTCAGGTCGCAAGGTAGGGGTTAGCACACCCAGAGGGCCCCCGTTCCCGTCTCGCTCTCCTCCCGCATTCGCGTCCGACCGTTCTCCCGCACTCGCGTCCGACCGCCCCCTCTCACTCGTGGACGACGACCCGCCCGTCCACGACGTCGACGGTCACCAGGCTCTTCGGCGTGACCGGGAGCTCGGGTACCTCGCCGGTCTCCCGCCGGATGACCGTCACCACGTCCACCAGCTCCGCGCCGGTCTGTTCGATGGCCGCACAGACCGCGGAGAGCGTGCCGCCGGTCGCCAGCACGTCGTCGAGGAGGAGCACCCGGTCGTCGGTGCCGACGCTGTTGAGGTAGAGTTCGCCCTCGGCGTAGCCCGTGGTC
>Ga0102959_1000075_pt1 | contig 31473 bp, 27 predicted proteins | sample SalPonF2_B_D2_MG_FD_84520 | JGI IMG/M metagenome (GOLD analysis project Ga0102959, IMG submission 84520) | Salt pond soil microbial communities from South San Francisco under conditions of wetland restoration - Salt Pond MetaG SF2_B_D2_MG ...
CTGTCCTTCTATTAGATCGACTCCAAAAATAAAAACCTATCTCCGCACCCAATGCTCCGCGTTGGGTGCCGGTTCTATGCTCTGCATACACAATGGCAGATACTTTCTACCATCCAGAGACAAGCTACGAACCCAAAAGTCCCTCCCTATATAATCATACCCGCGCCGACAGTCTCGTTGGTGAACTCATCAATCAGGATCAGGCTGCCCGTAGTTCTATTCCGCTTGTAGCTGTCATAAAACAACGGCTCGGTAGTGCGAATCTGGATGCGGCCGATGTCGTTGAGGCCAATCTCTTTGTCGCCTTCCACGCGGTGTAGAGTGTTGATATTCACCTTGTACTTCACCTCTTTGACAATGCACCGGGCCTCTTTGGTGGTATGCTTGATCGCATATTTACCATTGGGATGCAGCGGCTCTTTATTCAGCCAGCATACCATCAGGTCGATATCCTGCCCGACAGTCGGCTGGTTATCCGGCTTGGCAATCATGTCCCCGCGGCTAATGTCAATATCATCTTCCAGCGTAAGGGTTACCGACATCGGCTGAAAAGCTTCCTCTTCAGCATTCTCAAAAGTATGGATTTCGTCAATCTTGCTGGTAAAACCCGAGGGCAAGGCAATGATCTCATCCCCCGGCTTAAAAACCCCACCGGCAATTTGCCCGGCATAACCGCGGTAATCGGGATATTCGGTTGACTGCGGCCGCGTTACCCACTGTACTGGGAATCGACTGTCCACGTGATTGAAATCACTGTCCACTTGCACGTTTTCAAGCGTATATAGCAACGTGGACCCACCGTACCACGGCATGTTATCGGATTTATCCACCACATTATCACCATACAACGCGCTGATAGGAATATAATGAATATCCGGCACGTCCAGCTTGGACGAAAAGGTCTTGAACTCTTCCCGGATTTCGTTGAATCGCTCTTCACGGTAGTCCACCAGATCCATTTTATTCACGCACAACACAATATGTTTGATCTGCAGCAGTGAGGCGATAAACGAGTGCCGGCAGGTCTGCTCGATCACCCCGTTGCGGGCATCAACCAGAATCACCGCCAGATTGGCCGTAGAAGCGCCGGTTACCATGTTGCGTGTATATTGCACATGTCCCGGCGTGTCGGCAATAATAAATTTCCGTTCCGGGGTCGAGAAATAACGATAGGCCACATCAATAGTAATGCCCTGTTCTCGTTCGGCAGACAAGCCGTCGGTTAGCAGGGCCAGGTTCGTATATTCGTCTCCTTTTCTCTTGCTGGATTCCTCGATGGCTTCCATCTGGTCATCAAAGATGGATTTAGAATCGTATAGCAGGCGCCCGATCAGGGTACTCTTGCCGTCATCCACGCTACCCGCCGTTGTAAAGCGGAGCAGATCCATATCGAGGTATTTTTGTGCTTCGGTCTTTTCGTTGCTCATTGATCTAATTGTTAACTTTTAAATTTTTTTATTACCAAGGGTAGTAGCTTGAACCTTAAAAGTGATTAAGCTTAAAGTTTTAAGTGTTAAGCTTTCTATCCATGCTATTAATCAAACCTTGCAACATGGAAGATAGTTCTTTCAATTCTTTAATCATCCTACTAGAAAGTTCGCTCTCAACAATCTCCGTTTCCATACCAATGTATAATTGGGTTCTAAGCTCAGCAGCGGAACCTTTGGCAACATTTAAAAAATATCGAAATTCCTTATCGGTCTGTCGTTCAGCACCTTCAGCTATATTTGAAGGAATCGACAAGGCTGCTCGTATAAGCTGATTTTTAAAGGCATAATCATTACAGTCGGCTAAATAATTAGTTAGCTCAACCGACAATCGTGTCGATCGTTTCCACACTTTTAGATCTTCAAATGATTGATAGGCCATTGCTTAAAACTTTACACTTAGTACTTATAAACTTATCTAAAAGTACCCTTCTTTCTTGCGCTCTTCCATGGCCGCTTCTGCCCGCTTGTCATCGGTACGATTCCCCCGCTCGGTGATTCGTGCCGAGGCAACCTCTTCAATAATCTGGGCCATGGTTGTGGCATCCGACTCAAAAGCGCCAGTGCAGGTCATATCACCAATGGTGCGGAACCGGATGGTCTTGGTCTCATACTTCTCATCATCCGCCAGGGTAATAAAGGGAGATTTGGCCAGATACGTACCTTCACGCTGAACGACCGTCCGCTCATGGGCGAAATACAATTCGGGGATGTCAATGTCCTCGGCGGCGATATACTGCCAAACATCCATCTCCGTCCAGTTGCTGAGCGGGAACACCCTGAAATGCTCACCCTGGTTTTTCATCCCGTTGTAGAGATTCCACAGCTCGGGACGTTGATTTTTGGGATCCCACTGGCCAAACTCGTCGCGGTGGGAGAAAAACCGTTCTTTGGCTCGCGCCTTTTCCTCGTCACGGCGGGCGCCCCCAAAAGCCGCATCAAAGTCGTGCTCTTCCAGCGCGTTAAGCAGCGTAGGAATCTGCAGTTTGTTCCGGCTGGGATTCGGTCCTTTCTCTTCGCGCACCCGTCCGGCGTCGATCATATCCTGTACCTTGGCCACAATAAGGTCCACTTCCAGCTCGTCCATCAGTTGGTCGCGGAACTTGAGCGTTTCATCGAAATTGTGCCCGGTATCCACGTGTAAAAAGGGAAACGGAATTTTGCCCGGCCAGAACGCTTTTTGGGCCAGACGGGCCATAGTGATCGAGTCTTTGCCGCCGGAAAACATTAATACCGGGTTCTCAAATTGGGCGGCAACTTCCCTCATAATATGAATAGATTCCGACTCCAATTGCCGGATATGATTTAACTTATATAACTGCATCAGCTGATTGAATTTTTAATATGAATTAAAGCGAAGAAAGTTAAGCATTTCGCTATACAATGACTATTGATAAAATTGCTTGATTCTGCTTCCAGAAAATTAAATTTTCGAATTTGCTAGAATAACTGTGATAAGAAAAGCTCATCGTCAAGTTTATTCCCTCCAAGAATTTATCGCCTAAGTTTTATGAATACGTCACTACCCTATTTTATTTCCATGCTAAAATACTAAACTTTAGCTTCTATTTTCAAGATACTCCAGCACCTGCTGCACGCCTTCTTCCACAGTAATATCGGTCGTATCGATTTCCAGTTCCGGATCTTCAGGTTCCTCGTACGGATCACTGATACCCGTAAAGTTATCGATCTCGCCTTTTCGGGCTTTAGCATAGAGTCCTTTTACATCCCGGGACTCGCATACCTCCAAAGGTGTGGAAATATGAATCTCGGTAAAATCCTCGCACATATCACGTACAAAATCCCGTGCATCCTGATAGGGAGAAATAAACGAAGCCACTACAAAGACCCCATGTTTCTGCAACAGGCTTGCTATAAATCCCACGCGTTTAATATGACTGTTCCTCTCCTTCTTTGAAAAACCGGTCGCCGGAAACACTTCCCGCACGGCATCTCCGTCGAGGTGTTCAATTTCATAGCCGCGTTCTTTCAATTCGGCATACACTTTTTCCGAAATGGTACTCTTACCCGAACCAGACAGCCCGGTAAACCAGAGTACAGTGGGTTTCAGTTTTTGATCTTTCATACAGTCTAAAGTTACAAGTTTTAAGCGTTAAGTTTTTTATCTATACTTTTAATTAAGCCTTGTAGCATAGACGACAATTCCTTCAATTCATCAATAATCCGTTGACATAAGATCTGTTCAATAATTTTTGTTTACATACCAATATATAGTTGAGTTCTCAGTTCGGCGGCTGCCCCTTTTGCAACATTCAAAAAAATATCTAAACTCTTTATCCGTCTGTCGTTCGGCCCCTTCTACAATATTTGATGGTATTGAAATAGCGGACCTCAAAATCTGATTTTTAAAAGCATAATCATTACAGTTTCTCAAACTGTTAGTTAGCTCGATTGATGGTCTAGTTGATCTCTTTCAAACTTGTAAATCCTCAAAGGACTGATAGACCATGACCTAACATTTACAACTTAACACTTTGATCTGCCAGTCCAATCAAGAACCCGCCATTCTTCAAATCGGGCTTGTTATACGTCAGCGGTGATGGATGCTCCCCTTCGCGCGCCGAATACCGGTAAACACAATCCCCGGCAGCTACGTCCCACTCCATGGTAGGCCCCATACGGGGATAAATATCTGCTTCTCCTTCTGCCACTAAGCAGAATTTTAACGAACTGCCGGCCGGAATCGTCTTTTGAACGTTTAACCCTTTTTCCTCGAGTTCAGCCAGCAGAGCCTCAGATCCGTGAGAACGACTCTTAACTGCTACAAGCGGTTCCTGCGGAGTACTGGCATCGGAATAAATTCGTTTCGGTTCCTCCTGATTCACCTGCTTATACGTTCCCTCTTCCCTGGAAGCATAATAGGTGGTCTCTTTGACCGGAATATATACAACCCCCAACACCGGTTTCCCATCGTCAATCAAGGCAATATTTACCGTGAATTCCCCATTTTTTTTGATGAACTCTTTGGTCCCGTCCAACGGATCAACAATCCAAAATTTTGACCAGGTTTTCCGTTCTTCGTATGAGGGGATTCCAGATTCCTCCGATATAATCGGGGTTTCCGGATCAAGCTCTTTTAACGCTTCCACAATGATGTTATGAGAAGCCAAATCGGCCTTCGTAAGGGGAGAATCGTCATCCTTTTTCATAACTTCCACATCATCTTCATAGAATTCCAGTATTGCGTCTCCCGCTTTCCGGGCAATCTCGATAATCTCTTTCAACATTTCGTTACTCTTTTCCATATAAAATACGTTAATCATATTCGGGCAAGTCCCATCTTCCCAAAAATTTTTCGATTGATGCCAGGGAACCGGCGTTGGTCAATAGCATCCCGACCTACAAATAACCAGCATCCATCATCTAGGAGTCTGTCGAACTTAGCTAAATCTACTGCAAAACCGGCAAGTCTGGCCATATTTTGAGCTCTTTTTCGTTACAATCTCCTAAGCCCGACAGACTCCTAGAACGGCCATATTAAAGGCACCAAAGATACAGTAATCGTGGCTACTATCAAATTCAGTGGCAGCCCTATTTTCGTAAAATCGGTAAACTTGTATCCGCCCGGACCATACACCATCAGATTAGTCTGATAGCCAATAGGCGTCGAAAAACTGGCCGAGGCCGCCATGATGATGACCATCACAAACGGCATATAATTAACGCCAAACGAGGCTGCCAGTGATATCGCAATTGGAAAAATGAGTACCGCGGCAGCAGTATTGGTTACCAGTTCAGTTAATATCCAGGTGGCCAGATAAACGCCCGCCAAGGCCAGGTGCGGGTTTTGGTTAGTGTAACTGAGAAAATCGGTAGCCAGCACATGGGCCGCCCCGGTATATTGCAGGGCACTGCCAATGCCAAGCGTGGCGGCAATCACCAGCAAAACCGTCCAGTCGATATAATCTTTAACCTCCGAAGCACGACAGCAACGGGTGGCGATCATTAGTCCAGCCGCCAGGAATGAAGCCTGGAACATCGAAAGCAACCCAAAGGCCACCGTAGATACCATCACCGCGAGCACGCCCCAGGCAACGCCCGACTTTCGGTAGTTGGGCGGGGTGGAGTTACTGATGCCACTGGTCAAGTAATAGTCGCTGGAATTGCGGTACTGCTCCAAAAAGTTGGGATGGGCTTCCATCAGCAGCGTGTCTCCGGTCTTCAGGCGGATATCGCCTACTTTCTCTTTGATCCGTTCCCCGTTACGGGAGACGGCCAGCACTACGGCGTTATAAATGTTGCGGAAATTCCCTTTTTTGATGGTCTTTCCGTTTACCGGGTGAGTGGGAGAAACCACGGCTTCGATCATGAGCCGCTCGCGCCGCGAGGAATCCAACTTAAAGATCTGGTCGGTGGCCGGAGTCAGCCCGTTGACCTGCTGCAGATCTACTATCGAATCAACAATGCCGGTAAAGATCAGCCGGTCGCCGGCGTGCAACTCCTCCTCTGGGTCCACAGCTGCAATAATGTGCTCATTCCGGTAAATCTCAGCCAGAAAAAGCCCCGGCAGCTGACGCAGCCCCGCATCTTCAACCGTTCGGCCTGGTAACGGGCTATCCTCTTTTACAATCATTTCAATGGTGTATTCACGCGGGTCTTTGAAGGTATCAAAGCCAGAACCGCGGTTGGGAAGCAGTTTGCGACCAAATATTGCCAGATAGATAAATCCCGCAATGGCGCTGGGCACGCCAATCCATCCCGGCTCAAAAATCCCGATAGTGTGGGTTGTTGCCTCCTGTATCAGCAGCCCATTTACGATCAGATTGGTGCTGGTGCCAATGAGTGTACACGTGCCCCCTAAAATAGCAGCATAGCTGAGTGGAATCAGTATTTTTGAAGCAGGAATACGATTTTTACGCGCCCAGTCTTCCAGGGCCGGGATGAAAGATGCAACAACAGGCGTATTGTTAAGAAAGGCGCTGACAACCATTACCGGACCCATAATCCGCATCTGCGCGCGGCGAACGTTCCGCGATCGCCCGATAATGGCATGCACTACGTATCGGATCGCCCCCGTCTCCTTTAGTCCAGCCGCTACAATATACAGGGCTGCTACTGTCAGCATCCCTTGGTTCGAAAATCCCACCAGCGCTTTAGCCGGCGGTACTACCTGACTAACAATCAGTATCGTCAGCCCTCCCAAAAATATCAGATCGGCCGAAATCCGGGTGCTAATCAGCAACACTAAACAAAGTAAAATGACGGCAATAACCGTCCAACCAGCCACGGTCATAACGTACTCGCACTCTTAAAGTTGTCGTTTTTAAAGGACTAAGAAACAGAATTATTTGCTGCTTTCAAACTGTATTTCATTTCCAATAGCATTGATCTACCAAACAAGAAGGTCCCTATCAAAGATAATTTTGGCTCTTGGCGGCAAAGTATTCGAATATTCGATCTAGTGAAAGTCCAGCATAGGGTAACAAGCCCCATACAATGCGTCTTCATGTTTATAGATACTGATCTATCAATATCTGCCCCTAATCATCGGTCCTCAATCGCAAAAGATTTCTCTCCGACTGCTGGAGGATCAAAATGACGGGTTTATATTGTCGCGCCTCAAAATGAAAAGCCTCTCCTTGTTCCACGGGTTTGCGGAATAGGGAGAGGTTGGGGTGGGGCTAAACAAGCTCCCAAACAGATCGTGCAACAGATCCCGGATCGGGGTCCGGGATGACACGGTGTGAGACGTTGTAAAAGAGATAAGTTAATTATCACTCTGCTGGTTCAAGTTTGCAACTTGGACCCGTTTGTTATTACACTAGACTCACTCGATGACACTCTATGGTTTCGATTGAAAAAATATCAATGGTGGTTGGTATTTTTATCTCGGTTCAGTCGCTGCGGCTGAACCTTCTTCCTACGCTCTGCGTCCCTTCAGCAACCCAACCCGGCGCAGAGCACCCACAAGGGTACCGCCGCAGAGCAACGGTACCGAGATAGTGTTTTTTTATCCTGTCCATCCCATAAATCACACGAATCATAGTTCCCAACGCATACAACTTTACAGCAATCTTATCAAAACTGACCTTTTAGCCCATGAAGCCAAGCGAATTTCAAGTACTGTCCTAGAAATTTTGCCTTAAGGGAAGCAGAGCTTCAGGGCCTTTTGAGACTGTTCAAAAAGACTCAATGGTATGTTGAAAACTTTAATATTTTATGCTGTAGATAAAACAGGAATGTCAATCCTCCTGACCTTCCCGAAAGTGTTCGGGACAGGCTCGTTCTCCAAGGAGGAACTCTTGGATTACGATCTCACTCAGGATGCCATAAGGACACTTTTAAAGTCCCTCTTGGAGAAGAGGGATTTAGGGAGATTGATATTACCTTAATTATTAAGGCATCCATTCCCCGGTTTGAACTTTTTAGACAGCCTCAGATAGAGTTTCTCCCCCTGGAAGGGAGAGATCAATCGGGAGTTGCCAGCTAAGCAACTCCACCCAATCAGTGCTGAGACCCTTGCACTCATCCGTCTTCAAATCCAGAATGCGGATGAGAGCAGCCAGTGAATTATTTGTAGTTCTTAATCCCGCCGGCGGTTTTGGGCAAGTCGTGGTAATTAATATATCAACATTACTAATCGAAGGATACCCCCATTAAAATGGCCAGATCATAGGAACCAGGGTGATGGTGATAGCTGCCACTATCAAGTTTAGCGGCAGTCCAATTTTGGTAAAATCCGTAAACTTGTATCCGCCCGGGCCATAGACCATCAGGTTGGTCTGATAGCCAATGGGCGTTGAAAAACTGGCCGAGGCCGCCATGATGATAACCATCACAAACGGCATATAATGCAATCCCATTGACGAAGAAACAGAGATTGCAATGGGAAATATCAAAACAGCAGCCGCATTGTTGGTCACCAGCTCGGTTAACAACCAGGTAGCCAAATAAGTACCCAATAAAGCTAAGTGGGGACTGCTTTGTACGATCTGCATTAATTCACCAGCTAAGAACGAGGCCGTCCCCGTCGTTTTCAGAGCGTTTCCGATACCTAAGGTAGCGGCGATCACCAGCAGCACTGTCCAGTCAACGCTTTTCTTTACGGAAGATGGAGCCAGACACCCTGTTAAGATCATCAAGCCGGCCGCTATAAACGATGCCTGAAACATAGAAATTAATCCCGTCGCAACTAATAACACCATCACCCCAAGAACGCCCCAGGCTGTTCCTGACTTGGAATAATTGGGAGGCTGAGAATCTGCAATGCTTCTGATGAGATAGAAATCACTCGAATTCTTAAACTGCTCAAAAAAGTTAGGCGAAGCTTCAATCAAAAGCGTATCCCCAGTTTTTAAAACGATATCTCCTACCTTCTTTTTAACACGTTCTCCACTGCGCGAAACGGCTAATATAGCCCCATTATACCGATTCCTGAATTTCCCTTTCCGGATTGTTGCGCCATTTAAAGGATTAGAAGAAGAAACCACTGCCTCGAATAAAAGACGTTCCCTGTCTGAGGCATCCAATTTGAAAACCTGATCTGTAGCCGTACGCAATCCTTTGATATTTTTCAGATCGATGATCGATTCCAGGATGCCAGCAAATATTACACGATCATTTGCTTTGAGTACTAAGTTGGATTCGATAGGAGTAATAATCTGATCATCGCGATTCACTTCTACAATAAATAAACCGGGCAGGTGCAGCAGGCCCGCCTCTTCTACTGTTTGCTGGGTAAGCGGACTGTTTTTCTGCACGATCATCTCAATGGTATATTCACGCGGATCCTTAAACGTATCAAAACCCGATCCGCGAATCGGCAAAAGTTTCCTGCCAAAAATGGTCAAATATATAAATCCAGCAATTGCACAGGGGATGCCTATTAATCCCGGTTCAAAGATCCCTAAAGCATGAGTAGTTGGCTCTTCAATTAGCAGGCCGTTAACAATGAGATTGGTGCTGGTGCCGATGAGGGTCCATGTACCTCCTAAAATTGCAGCATAACTTAGCGGAATCAGTATTTTGGAGGCAGGAATACGATTTTTTCGCGCCCAATCTTCGAGTGCAGGTATAAATGAGGCTACGACCGGCGTATTATTTAGAAATGCACTTACCACCATAACCGGAGCCATAATCCTAACCTGTGCTCGACGAATACTACGAGAACGTCCAATTATTTTATTAACAACCAACTGTATGGCCCCCGTCTCTTTAAGCCCTGCGGCAACTACATATAAAGCTGCCACGGTGAGCATTCCCTGATTGGAAAAACCGATTAACGCTTCTTCCGGTGAAACAATGCGGGCAACAATCAGCAGGGTAAGTCCGCCAAGAAAAATGATATCAGCAGAAATGCTTGTCGTGATTAATAAAATCAGACATAGAATAATTACTGAAATAAGAATCCATCCCGTCAATGTCATTTTCTCTCCTACTATTATAACCGCTATCCATATCTAAGTAAACCAAATCCTGGATGCTTTCAAATAGTTGCACCAAAATATTGCCTCTTCCAGACAATCTCTTTAGCCAGGATTACGTAAAGAGGCCTTTGAAAAACCCACAAATTCACCGCTATAAGGGGGTTGTACTCCCGTTTATGAGCAAAAATGTCGGTTGGCAACCACCTCCGAGTAAAGCCGGAGATTTTGCAAGGCTCTCTTGACATTCATTCAACATTCATCAATTCGTTATTCGGTATTCCCAAATCCCCCTCCCGCTTTGCGGCGCTCCACTCCGTCGCTAAAGCTATGGTGCCTCGGCGACCCTCGAGGAGAGATTACAGTGGGTCCCTGATTTTAAGAGAGTCCCTGCCAATAGGTATTAATATCAGGCCGGCAAATTGCTTGAGTTCGTAACGGTGGTACGAACGCCAAAACTTGCGGGAGTTGTAGGGCACGAGCGGACGCACGCGCCAGTAGAGTAAAAGCTTGTGGCAAGTTTGGAGACCGGTAACAGCTAATATCTTCAGCCAATTCCAGATCTCTTGTTCAAGATTTTATCTCGAATTCGTGTTGCATTAACTATGGCAACAAAGACTCATCCCAGACTTATTCAAACGCATGTTAAAATTTAACTCTTGCCTCTAACCCAATCTCGCTTCGATAATCTCCCGTTATCTGGTTTAAGCCGCTACCAATTACTTGTTGATCCTCATACATCGTAATACCAAATTTACCCCATAATTCCAGGAACGTAAATGGCTCATAGTTAACAAGTACATACATCCGCTGCCCCTTGTTATAAAGTGCCTGACTGGCGAAGACGTAAAGCAAATCATTCTCAAATTCATAAACACGAGTAGCATAACTTTCAGTATCGAACATCGCCAGGCGCATGTCGATACGAAGGTTATCTTTAAGCAGCAGTCGCAAATCCTGGAAAAGTAAATACCCAAGCTCAATGCTGGCGCCGGCCTGTTTGTTGCGAACCACTTCGCCCCGCGTACGTACTCTTACTTTGGGATTAACCCAATATGCTAAGTTGGCCCGAAAACTATTTCGCATGGCGTGACCCAATTTTTGTACGGTCCTCCCGATTTTATTTGTCAGCTTATATTCATCCTCCTTAATCTCGCTGCGAAGCTGGATATAAAATTCCAAATCGCTTGTCAGTTTCACATTAACTTTAGCCAGCCAATCGTGTCCCTGCGTAGGTTGATGCGTTCCAAAACGCGGAGCCGGAAATCGGTACTGGTCCAGATAAGCGCTGAGAGTGATTCGATCATCAATCGTATGTTGCAATCCAAGGTATATGCCCTCCTCATTTTTAGGCTCTCCGGCAACTTCTCCAAAACTACTACCCAAAATAGACTGGAATTCTTTCTGGTATTTGCGATACGCAATCGTCAAATCAGTATTATTACCAAGCGGACTTTCAACTCCTGTGATGAGACCCAAACCTCCATTTTGACTTCGCCCCGCTTCCCCAAATACTATAGCCGGTCCGACAAGAAGAGTATAATCAAGACCAAAGGTTGAAGTTGACTTTCCTTGAAAGTCATACTGGGCGTAAGCCTGATCGCTGGCTTTTATATACTTATCAAAAGTAGTTTTATAGCCTGTAATCCCTACGATGCCAAATGGCATAGTCATCCGTACATGTCCGCCATACAACGTCTGGTGCACATCATTTCGCCGGTTGATCTCGTTACTGGTCCGGTGATAACCACTTGAATTGGGGTATCGTATGGTATCAGCCCTGATAATACTTGCACTGCGAGGCCGATGAGAGTAGAAAGTTGTTAGCTGCAGCTTGTTGCCATAAGTAAAAGCGCCACCCCGAAAATAATTTGTTTCCTGCGCTGATGTATAGGGATCAACTCCATGCCCATTACGATCAACCGAGCCAATAACATCGCTCCCCTTGCCAAACGAAGCTCCACTTCCAAGTACCAATCCCTGTCCAAAAGAAAGGCTATAGTCTCCACCTACAAGCATCTGCAGGCTCCCATTATCCTGCAATGCAATATGATAGGATTGATAATCAAATTTATTTGGGCTAATGAGCTGTTCGCCGGGATCTTTTTCCTGGGTTAAATTGAGCGACAGGTGATTGCTCCGGTACCCCAGCCGCTGGTAATATTTTATCCTGCTCCCCACATATCCCCCCTTCTGAACAGACTCTTTATAACCCTGCGCCTTCTGCAAATCCTGCTGATACCTTGAAAAATACTGCAGCCTACCATCGCCGGTCCAATATTTTGGATCGAAATATAATGCTTTACTCAATGCAATTCCGCGACCTATGGTAACATACGGCTGCACTTTTTCGAGCGTAACCCGCCCTATTCCCGGAACTTTTTCAAGCTCCCCGATCGATTCAAAGGGTTTTACCTCTGACCTGAATTTCATAATCGCCTGCGCCGTTTTAAGATTCAATCCTGGCACCATCAACAAGTCATGTAGTTTCGCACTGTTGATATTAACCGGATGTGCAGCTAATTCTTGCAGATATTGAATCAACTGTTCATTGCTATTATCTATATTTTGGGGATCGAAATTTTCCAGTGCCTGTTCCAGATCCTCTTCCAGTTCGTATCGGGTCGAATCTCTTTGCTGCGCCTTAGCGATACGGGCCACAAACAGGGTACTCAATAGAATGATATAACTGCCGATTTTCTTCATCACCAGCGGAGGTTAAAATCGATAGCCGGACTGTATCCTAACACATGATTTTCGTGGTGTTGCACGGCCACATTAGCTCCCCAGAATGATCCGCTGTATCCGAAGCCGGCAGAAAAAGTTTGCGGCTTGGTTGTGACCCCTGCCCTTGCCATCAAATCACCTATCACTGTCACCTCCAAACCACCCCGATACGAAATGGGGAAGTCCACATCTTTGACGACATCCGTTGTGAATAAGGCGATATCCGAGAGTTGGTAAGATAATCCTATGCTCAGGTCGCGCGATAACTTCTCGTCGTTAAGTTTTCCATATTTGGGCTGGTTGATATTCGTGGCCTTGGCTCCGATCCACAGTCCGGAAATGATCGGGGCGGCGATGCCAACATCGATACCCAACGCACCGGCCGAACCATAGCCACCACCCTGTGCCACATGACTATAGTTGAGTACGGCGCCAAAATGGAATCCCAAAAAAGAATTTTTATAACCGAGACGAAGCCTGCTTTTATTAAACAGGTCGTATCCATAGCGGTGAGCTCCAATGCCTACGACTCCTAATTTAGTAGGGTAATTAACTGCTGCAGCAATATCTGTTATTTCAGCGAAGCCAAAATATCGAACAGCGTAGAAGGCAACATCGTCTTGCTCCCCAGACATCATTGCGGGATTAGCAAAGATTGACCAACGGGAGTTTGACAAGGCCGTCGTTGCCTGCCCCAGACTTAACTCGCGGGCCCCAATTACAGCCTGGGCATATAGATTATTGGTATAGTTCAAAATTAGCGATATGCAAATTCCCAGAAAGACAAAGAACTTTCTGTGAGAATGCGAAAGCTTTCGTATCATATACTCTCTTGATTTCTTGATATTCGCCTTAATCTATGGATTCAAAATGAATTTTTCTTCTTTTTATCGTTTTTGTACTGATTTGGGGCTTTTAATGATCATTCTAAGCTTTTTTACCCCTCCCGTAATGGGTCAGGAAATAAATGCCAACGTAAGCCTGGATCAAAGCCAGGTTAATAGCACCTCTCTTAATTTCCTTAATGATTTTACCAATCAGCTGGAGACCTATCTAAATGATTACGATTGGGTCGATGCCCATTTTCAAAAAGAAGAACGGATAAAAGCCGATATCCAAATCACCTTAACCGGCGTTGATAACAACTATAATTTCGATGCTCATATCGTAATTCGATCACTTCGTCCTATTTATAATAGTACCCAGGAAACGGCCCTTTTCTTTTTTAATGATGAAAATTGGACTTTTAACTATACACCCAACCGCTCACTGGTACACGATGACTTACAATTCGACGATCTCACCAGCGTATTAGATTTCTATGCCTATATAATTTTGGGATGGGATTTTGACAGCTTTGAAGAATTGGGCGGAACACCCTATTTCTCCGATGCCCAAAATATCGTTTCCCTGGCTCAAACCACTTCCTCTTCGGGATGGTCCCGCACCAGCAATAACCGGCGAAATCGGGCCCAATTGGCAGCAGATCTACTAAGTACCAATTACGCCTTATTTCGGAAAGCCGTCTATCAGTATCATCGCAAAGGACTGGATACCTTCATCGACAATCCCAAAGGAAGCCGCCAACAAGTGATCGAGGCCTTGCAAAAAATTCAGGAAGCGCAACGCAATACTTCCAACAGTTTACTCTTCGATGCATTCTTCAATGCCAAATACCGGGAAATCGTATCTATCTTTGAAGATGCCGATCCACAGATAAAACTCGAAGCATTCAACCTGCTTTCTAATATTGACCAAAGTCACCTCTCGGAATATCGAAAACTACAGTAGCTAGAATACCTTTGATATGTCTTTACTTTCCCGGCCCCATCCCTTCCATGTGATCACCAAGCCCATAGGGGCTGTCTGCAACCTGGATTGCCAGTACTGTTTTTATCTATCAAAGCGGAACTTATATCCCGACACCCGAAATTTTAAAATGCAGGATGATGTGCTGGAGGAATACATAAAGCAGTATATTCAACAGCCGGCCCAGGAAATTACGTTTACCTGGCAAGGGGGCGAACCCACCTTAATGGGACTCGAGTTCTATAAGAAAGTTGTAAAATATCAGGAAAAACATAATCCCGATGGCAAGGTTATCCACAACAGTCTGCAAACGAACGGAACCAACGTTGACAATAGATGGGCCCGTTTCTTCCATGATCACGATTTCCTGATCGGTGTAAGTATCGACGGACCTGCCCGTTTTCATAATAAATTGCGCTACACTAAAGGCGGCCGGGATACGCATGCCAATGTTTTAAAAGGCATCAGCTACCTGCAAAAACATGATGTCGAATACAACATACTCTGTTGTCTAAATCGATACAACGCAGATCATCCATTTGAACTTTATGAGTTTTTCAAGGAAGAATCCGGCACGCCTTACTGGCAGTTTATCCCCATTGTTGAAGGTAATCCCCATGCAGCCGATGGGCTGGCTGACTATAGCATCCTGCCGGAGCAATATGGCGATTTCCTGGTTCAAATTTTCAACCGCTGGGTTCGCAACGATCTGGGAACAATATCTATCCGGATATTTGACACTGCTTTTCGAGTTTATATGGGATTGAATCCGGCGCTGTGTGTTTTTGAGGAAAGCTGTGGTTCGGCTTTAGCCATCGAGCATAACGGTGATTTGTACAGTTGCGATCATTATGTAGAGACTGATTACAAACTGGGGAACCTAATGGAGACGGATTTGAATGAGATGGTCACTCACAAAAAACAGCTTAAGTTCGGGCTGGACAAAAAAGATACCCTTCCTGAATATTGCAGAGAATGCAACGTTCGTTTCTTATGTAACGGCGGATGTCCCAAGAACCGCATTAATGAAACACCTTCAGGGGAAAAAGGATTGAATTACCTTTGCTCTGGATATATGAAGTTTTTCCGTCATATCGCCCCCTATTTCAAATTTACAGCACAGCAATTCCGCTCCGGGATGCCGGTCCCCAAAATTATGGACTATATCCATGCCAATCCTCAACAATTTGTGAACCAGGAACCCGGAAGAAATGATCTTTGCTATTGCGGCAGTGGCAAAAAATATAAGAAGTGCTGCGGCTGATAAATTTAGCTTTGACTGCGTTGCAGTAAAGAATTTCTTGGACCAACAATCTCATAGGCAAGCCTGCGAAGTATTTTGCCGGTTCCATGTTGAGCCGACGGTCAAAACCCGAAATTCTGTTATTTAGATTACCAAAGAGATACCGAGTCTAGGAGTCTGTCAGTTTTGCGGTAGATTTAGCTAAGCCCGACAGGTCCCAGTGGACATAATCACGGCCCTGTATAATCCCGTTTTTAGCAGTAAAAAAGCCGGATAGTATTTGACAAAGCCATCGTATCCCAGACTAAAAAATACCCAAAAATCGCCGAGTATTCTCATCCGCATTCTGGGCTTGAAGGCGGATGAATGAAATGGCAAGCCCCTGTTCATTCATCGGATGACAAGCCCAGTCATCCGATGAGGTGTATATATGAAATTATCTCCAACGCCTGCTATACCGGTGTTCGAGCTTCTAACCCGGGTTTCGCAGTAAAAAACACTCTGTTGTGTTTTTGAGGCTTACATATTAACATATCTTATTAACTATTAATGGGGGGATATTTTAAAAAAAATATTTGTGAAGAGGGCTAATTAACTAAGTCTGTGATAAGCGTAGTTCTTAATTTGAGAAGCAGAAACGCTGGCATAAAGAATCACAAACACAGCATAGCAGATATGGAAAAGATCCTCTGAGGGACAAGAAAAATTCAGTTCTTATATCAAACTATCCTGAATTAATAAGATTGGTTCTTAATTACCGGTTGCTGCTAAATGACAAGAGTTTACTGAATATTTACCCTAAGGTTTTGTATATTCTTCGCCTGATAGATTTCACAATTATTTCCATTCTAACTGAAAATATTTTCATCATATGAAATATTACGTTTGCATAAAACAAGTCCCGGATGTGGATGCTCCAATCCAGATTAAAGACGGTAATCTCATTCAAGATACCGATCGCATGGTACTTAATGCTTATGACGCCTCTGCAGTAGAAGAAGCATTGGTACTTACCGATGACAATGACGGAGAAGTAGAAGTTGTGCTCGTTGGCCCTGACAAAGCTAAAGAGACCATCCGTAAAGCATTAGCAATGGGCGCTGACAAAGCAACGCATATTCAAATCAGCGGAGACGAAAAATACGATTCCGCTACTTATGCAAAGATTTTGGCTAATTTCTTTGAAGATAAGGAATATGATGTCATCTCGTGTGGTAAGCAATCGCAGGATACCGATGCCGGACTAACAGGTGGTATGCTGGCCGAACATCTGGATTTGCCCTATGCCACAAACGCTGTTGGACTTGATGCAGAAGGTGAAAATTTGGTAGTCAAACGTCAGGGCGATTCTGGACAGGAAATGATTGAATTACCGACGCCTTGTCTGGTTACTTGTTCGAACGATATGAATGAGCCTCGAATCCCCAGCCTCAAAGGCATTATGCAGTCCAAGCGCAAGCCTATGGATACGGTTGAACTGGACGACCTTGGACTTTCGGAAGACGGACTTCAGCCTAAAACGAAAGTTACCGGCTATATGGAAAAACCGGAGCGCGAAGCCGGTCAGAAGTTTGAAGGAGAACCGGATGAGCTGGCACAAAAAGTAGCCCATCTTCTTGACGAAGAAGAAAATGTGATTTAGCGAAACGTGAGACGGCAGACGTGAAACAGCAAAATCAGTTTTACTTTTGCGGTTTGCCGTCAAAGAAAAACCCTTTGAAGTAAAAAATTCATTAATAAAAATTATTGCTAATAATATGAGCACTCTATTAACCCACATCGCTATCAGCGACGGCAAAATAAAACGTTCATCGTTGGAAGTATTATCTCACCTGCGCGAACAGGCCGAGGACCACGGGCATACCGTAGAAGCCGTCATCATCGATCAAGAACCATCCAACTATGTTGATCAGGTAAAAAATTACGGCCCTGCCAAAATCTATACTATCGAAGATCCCATCTTCGAGAATCACCAAAATGCACCGATGCTCGATGCTTTGACCATGGTAATGGAAGAAGCGGATCCGTATATTTTTGCCTTTGGATCTACGGAAAGCACCAAAGATATTCTCGGCGCCCTCGCAGCACGACACGATGCGGCTGTTCTTTCCGATGTTTCCGAATTTGAATTAACTGACGACGGCATCAAGGCGACCCGACCGGTGATGGCCGCAAAGATATTATCAAAAACCGAGGCCTCAGGAGATAAGATTCTGGTTTCGGTTCGTTCCGGTTCCTACGATTTGAATGAATCTGAAGCCGACAGCGAGGTCGTAAATCTCGACTTCAGCGCCGATGAAAGCGACATCAAGGCTACATTAGGTGAAATCATCGGATCTTCGGGCGACAAAATTGACCTCTCTGAAGCAGAGATCATTGTTTCGGCCGGACGTGGAGCCAAAGATGAAGAGGGGCAAGAACTGGTTCACGAGCTGGCCGACCTGCTCAATGCGGGCGTTGGTGCCTCTCGAGCACTTACCGAAGCCGGCGTGATGGATCCCAGTCTGCAAATCGGTCAGACGGGCAAGGTTGTATCCCCGCAACTTTATATCGCTATTGGAATTTCCGGAGCTATTCAACACGTGGCTGGGATGTCTAACAGTAAAGTGATTGTAGCTATAAATAAAGACCCTGACGCTCCGATTTTCGATATTGCCGATTACGGCATCGTTGGTGACCTTTACAAGGTATTGCCACCCTTTATTGAAGAGCTGAAAAAAATTAAAAGCTAATTTGTTTAAGGTTGAAAGTTGAATGTACAATAGCTTGGTTAGAACCTTCAACCTACAACTTTTAATATTTAACAATTGTTAACCCATGGACGAAAAATTTGACTGTATAGTTGTTGGAGCAGGCATTGCGGGATTGGCTGCAGCCATGATCCTTGCTCGCAATAACATGAAGTTTCTGCTGATCGAAAAAGGCGAATTTGCGGGCGCAAAGAACGTCTCGGGCGGAGTGCTCTGGGGCAGTGACCTGGCTAAACTGGTACCTGAATATTGGGAAGAGGAAGACGGCGGCTGGGAACGATATATCAATCATCGCCGGCTTACCTTCATGGATGATCAGTCAGCTTTTTCGGTTGATTTTAAGTCCTCCCATTTCAATGAAACGCCCTACACCGGCGTAGTAATACTTCGCTCAAAGTTCGATCGATGGCTTGCCAACAAGGTGCAGGAAGAAATCGACAAGAGTGATTACGCAATGGATTCGTTCATTGCTACGAATATTAAAGTGGATGAAATCCTCATGGAAGACGATAAGGCGGTAGGTATTCGCACCGGTGAAGAGGAATTCCACGCCGACAGCGTGATTCTTGCCGAGGGCGTAAATAATTTGCTTACCCGACAGGTTGGCCTTCAGGATGATTATGTGCCCGCCGATCATATGCTGACCGGAATTAAAGAGGTTATCCGTTATGATCAAAAAACATTGGAAGACCGGTTTCAGCTGAATGGATTAAGCGGGATGTCGAATGAATTCCTGGGATTTGCCACTGATGGCGTAGAAGGCGGAGGCTTTCTCTATACCAACCGAGACACCATTTCGCTGGGACTGGTCGCCGGCATCAAGGATATGCGAGAAAAAGAAAAGAGTCCGCATGATATATTGAACCACTTTAAATCCCATCCGGCGGTACAAGACATGATTCAGGGTGGCGAAGTGATCGAATATTCGGCGCACGTTGTTTCCTCCGGCGATAAACGAGTGATGCCTAAAGAGCTGTATAAGGACGGCTTGCTGCTGTGCGGGGAATCAGCCAACCTGCTGATGAACGCCGGTAAGGCTATTCAGGGTATGGATTACGCGATGCGTTCCGGAATCCTTGGAGCAGAAACGATCGTTAAGGCTAAGGAACGAGACGATTATTCCAGCCAAACACTTAAGGACTACCGGCAGGCACTGGAAGACAGCTATGTGATGAAGGATATCAATAACTTCCAGGATGCCGTTCACATGTTGCATAGTCCTGAAATGTTCAAAGATGTACCGAATTTGGTTTGTGATTTCGGACGCAAGTTTTTCACTATTGATAACGAGCCTACGAAGAAATCCCGGCGGATGCTTTCGGAATCCATCAAAAAACATTCTTCGTATTGGGATCTGATGAAATTAGGATTTAAAGGAGCTAAATCATTATGAAACTACTTAAACTCACAGAACGACTTGGGTTAGTCAGTTATCGCAACCAGGCAAAATCTGAGATCAAGCCCCATATCCGGGTTGATACCGATATCTGTAACTCCGTATGCCCACATAAGTGTACCACTTATGTTTGTCCCGCCAACTGTTATACCATGGATGAGGATGGCAAAGTACATTTTCAGGTTGAGGATTGCATAGAATGTGGTACCTGCATGTATGCCTGCGATCAGGGAGCCGTAGATTGGAATTATCCCGATCCGGAAATGGGACGAGGCGTCAACTGGAATTTTGGCTAGATCGACAGTAAAAGAACTTGGCAAAATCAGAATTGTCAACCTGTTCGCCGGACCCACTCGCGGGGACTACAAGGAACCGGAGCTAGCGGATTAGGGGCTTTTGCTAAAAGCCGCATTTAAAGGGCTAAAGCAACAGATGCCGAAACAAGCCTGTTCCACACTACTATCAGGGTTCAGCATGACATGGTGGGGTTCTGCAAAGCCTTCTTGTAAAATAAAGGGCCATCCTTTAAAAGGACGGCCCTTTTCACAAATGAAACTTAATCATTCACCCATCGAAGAAGGTTTCAACTTGATATCAAGCGTCTTGCCTTCTGAGCTCAGTTTAATTTCCTTTTTCCAAGCTTTATATCCGTCAGCTTCAATTACTACCGTATAGGTTCCAGGTTTTAAATCTTCAAAACTAAACATGCCTTGTTGATTGGTAGTAGCTTTTTTGTCTAACCCTTTTAGCTGGACATCAACTCCGCTGACAACTTCATTTGACGAAGCTTTTACTACCTTTCCTGACAAAGTTGCCGTAGAATCGTCCTTTTGCTGGGCAAAAGATACGTTAGAAATCAAAGTCATTCCTAAGATAAGTACAAGTGCTGAATAGAGCGCTTTCTTCTTGATTAAATACATGTTTCCTCTGTTTTTTATTGTATTTATTATGCGTTGAACTTGTTAGTCAACTTTTCAACACTATATATTGTCAGAGTTAATTTTTTGTTCCACCATTTAGGAATTTTGAAATCATCTTTATATGCGCTTATAATAAAGTATTTCTTGGAACCAACAATCTGCGAGGCAAACCTGCGGAGTATGTTGCCGGTTCCATGTTGACCCGACGGTCAAAACCCGGAATTCTGTTATGTAGATTCCCAAAAAGATACGGAGTCTGGCTCAGCACATTGGTCCGAAATGACCGGTCTTTGTCCCCCCCCGACGCAAAGTATCGGGGAATTACTATTGATTAACTATTGCACCTGCCAGGGGGATATTTCTTAACCTTCCTAATTCCTGATGCTTAGTCATAAATTCTTTTTTTACCACAAACGGCTCCCTTTTCTAACAGAATTCCCTAAAGGGAACTCCCTATTCTTAGTACAACCTTTTGTGCAAAAATTTTTATCTTAACGGAAGATAATTTCAACCATTTACATATCCATTTTTATGAGCACTGAAGTATTACAAGGATCCTCTGCATTAAACTTTTCACTATCTGAAGAACAACAATTAATTCGCGACAGTATCAAAGACTTCGTTGAACGTCATGTTGCTCCGGGAGTGAAGGAACGAGATGCCTCCAAAGAATTCCCTCATGATATAGTTGAACAACTTGCTAAACAAGGTTTCATGGGGATGGTTCATCCCGAAAAATACGGCGGAGGCGGTGTTGATCATATCAGCTTTTGCCTTGCCATTGAAGAAATTGCCCGTTGGGATGCTTCTCTGGCTCTAACCGTAGCCTCTCATACCTCTCTGGCCTCAGGACATATCGCATTGGCAGGAAATGAGGATCAAAAAGAAAAATATTTAACCCCATTGGCAAAAGGAGAAAAACTGGGGGCCTGGTGCCTGACCGAACCGGGATCTGGCAGTGACGCATCAGGAATGAAAACAAACGCCGTAAAAAAAGGTGATAAATGGATATTGAATGGTTCAAAAATATTTATCACGCAAGGTTCGGTAGGCGGCATTTACGTTGTGCTTGCCAAAACGGACCCCGAAAAAGGAACCAAAGGCATTAGTACATTTATCGTTGAACGAGACTGGGAGGGCGTTGAGCCGGGTGGTAAAATGGAAAAGCTCGGCATGAACTCCAGCAACACTACGGAAGTACATTTCGAGGATGTGGAAGTTCCTGAAGAAAATCTGCTGGGAGAATTGGGCAGAGGATTTATTGATACGATGAAAGTGCTTGACGGGGGGCGCATTGGAATCGGGGCCCTTTCGGTAGGCCTTGCACGGGGTGCTTTAGAAGAATCGATGAAATATTCCGGCGAACGCAAACAGTTTGGATCCCCCATCGGCAATTTCCAGTCTATCGAAAACAAAGTTGCAGATATGGCTACCGAAATTGACGCTGCTCGTTTTCTTGTCCACCGTGCCGCCTGGCTTAAAGACCAGGGAAAACGCTATACGAAAGAAGCCTCAATGGGCAAGCTATTCGCTTCGGAGCTGGCTGTAAGAGCTGCAGATGAAGCGGTGCAAATCCACGGTGGTTACGGTTATATCAAAGAATATCACGTGGAGCGTTTTCTGCGGGATGCCAAACTGCTGACCATCGGTGAAGGTACTTCTGAAGTACAACGTATGATCATCGCTCGTGAATTGAAGAAAGAATTCTGGGGATAGGCAGAAGGAGCTGAATGCAGAGGCTGTCCAAAAAATCTCAATACTATGTTGGAAACCTTACCATTTTAGGCTGTAGATAAAATAGAAATGGCAATCCTCCTGACCTCCTTCTCCAAGGAGAAACTCTTGGATTATGAGCTCACTCATGATGCTATAAAGACACTTTTTTAGTCCCTCTTGGAGAAGAGGGCGTTAGGGAGATTGATATAACCTTAATTATTAAAATACCTAATCCCCGGTTTGGACCTTTTAGGCAGCCTCGGGTTGGGGGAGCACTGAAAGTACAGGGTTTTATACCCTAATAGGGACCAATAAAGCGGTAAATAGCCAGCAGTAAGTGGCATGCGGGATTTACTTTTTTGATAAAAAACTGTAAGGTTGTTTAACATTTAATAAATCCTACTGCCATGTATCGTTCATTCATCAAGATAGTTATTCTTTTTAGTACAATTGTTCTGGTTGCCTGTTCCGGTACAAATAAAGAGGCAAAAAATATCGTACAGAATCCGGCAGAAGGGATATGGCAAAATCAGGAATCGTCTCCTTTGCAATTTTCTCTGGAACAAACCTATGGGAATGACGAGGATATGATGTTCCCACAAGTCTATCATCTAAAGGGGCCTGTAGCCGATCAGGATGGAAATATTTATGTTATTGACGATCAAAACGGAACGCTTTATTCCTTTGATCCGGATGGTAACCTCCGTTGGAAGATAGGTAAAAAAGGTAAAGGTCCCGGCGATTTTCAACGTCCGTTGGGATTGGTTACCGATGGTAAATACCTATATACGTCCAATGTAAGTGGAACCCGCATCGATCAATTTGATTTCAAGGGAAACCTTATAAATAGTACTTCGCTTGAAAAATTAGATCTTACTTTCCCTTCTGTCAGAGGATTTCTATCCCATAACCTGGTATTAGCTTCGACCTTATGGGGAAAAGCAGGCGAAAAGATCACCCTGTTAGATATGACAGATTCCCTTAAAAGAGTTTCACAATTTAATATTACTCCCAATGATATTGATTTCGGCAATGGGTTGAGTCAGGGTATAGATATTCATATCATCGATACCCTGATAGCCGCGGGCAGTGTACAAAACTATGCAATTCGATTTTACGACAGACAGGGCAATAAGGTCAAAACTGTTAAACGAGATTTTGATAAGCTCGTGCGTCCCGGCTTCTTTCAATCCGGCGGTAGCAGATCGATTCGCAGTTTTGGAAACCTGGGAGCGCCGGTCCGGCTTTCCTCGGATTATTTTGTGGTATCCCTTAGCTGGCCGACGAATGTCAAGAATCCGGATCAGTATTTAAAAAGATCAATGAATGATAATGACAACGTCCCGGAAGTCAAGTTTAAAAACTCGCTTGATCTATATAACGATAGTGGCAAATTGCTTTATTCCATAGTAGGTAAAGGCAGCAGTGCCCGCATTGGTCATATCAGTTTTGTGGACGGTAATGGAAATATATATACCAAATCAGATACACCCTTCCCACAGATCAGACGCTATCAGTACAGTATCAAGGCTCCAGAATAGAAAATATCATATTGAAAATTCGGGATGTATCTTGTCCCTTAAAGCAAATACTTACCCTTGTTACTACCCTCGGGAATAGGCTTTCTTTTAACGGATTAAGGCATAAAAGCACAAACCTTCAAATTTGCCGAGATAAAAAGAAACATGAACTCACCCTTTCAACATTCTCCCGATTCATTTACCTTCAATAAGTACTTAAAAATTAATTTCGGTAAAAATTTATGTCCCAGAATAGCTTTAACATTGACGACCCGTTTCTTTTTGAATCCGAACTCTCAGAAGATGATCGCATGATCATGGAAACCGCCCGTGATTATGCCCAGAGCAAACTTGAACCCCGAGCCCTTAAGGGTAACCAGGAAGAATATTTTGATAAGGATATTGCCAAAGAGATGGGGGAATTGGGACTACTGGGCTCCTACCTCGATCCAAAGTACGGAGGGTCGGGCGCCAGTCAAACGGCCTACGGACTGATTGCCCGAGAAGTAGAGCGTGTCGATTCGGGCTATCGATCTTTTATGTCGGTACAATCATCTTTGGTTATGTTGCCTATCAATGAATTTGGTACCGAAGAACAAAAAGAACGATTTCTTCCCAAGCTGGCCAGTGGAGAGCTTATTGGCTGTTTTGGATTGACGGAACCCGACCACGGCTCCGATCCCGGCTCAATGACAACCACCGCTGTAAAGACTGATGGGGGCTGGATTCTAAATGGAGCAAAAATGTGGATTACCAACTCTCCTATTGCTGATGTAGCCGTAGTTTGGGCCAAAGCCAAAGAGAATAAAAACGATGAAGGAGTGATCCGCGGTTTTCTTCTAGAGAAAGATATGGAAGGCTACAGCGCGCCGGCTACCAAATATAAAATGTCACTGCGTGCTTCTGAGACAGGCGAACTTGTTTTTGAGGATGTATTCGTGCCTGATGAAAATGTTTTTCCGGATATCAAAGGATTAAAGGGCCCCTTTACTTGTCTGAACAGTGCCCGCTATGGTATCGCCTGGGGTACCGTTGGTGCAGCCGAATTTTGCTACCAGAAAGCACGGCAATATTCCTTGGAACGCAAACAATTTGGGTATCCTCTCGGTGCCAACCAGCTGCCACAAACCAAATTGGCTAACATGCTTACCGATATCACCCAGATGCAACTGTTGGTCTGGCGATTGGGAAAGCTAAAAGATGAGGGACGGTCTCATCATTCGATGGTGTCTCTGGCCAAGCGTAACAACAGCGGAACTGCCTTAAAGATTGCACGTATTGCCCGTGATATGCATGGCGCCAATGGCATTACCGGGGATTATCGGGTTATTCATCATGTGATGAACCTGGAATCTGTTAATACCTATGAAGGTACCTACGATATTCACGGACTTATCCTGGGACGAGAGATTACCGATATCCAGGCGTTTGTTCCGCGGGGCAATGATATGCCGGAAAATTAGGCTTTAGATATTACTAAACATGCCAAGTTTTTAAACTTGGCATGTTTCATCCTTCTCTTCTACAATAAATTCTGTCTCTCTAAACCTCGTCTGGGGCTAAGAAATAAATCATATGCTTTTTAAAAATCGAAGCTACAGATCCTGAAACGAGTTCAGGATGACACAGATAGAGATTAATATCTCATTTCTACCCATAAATCTTTTAGAGTAGGATTTTCTTGTTTTATTAAATTCAACTTCCATTCCCGATGCCAATTTTTTAACTGTTTTTCTCTTAGTATAGCATCATTAATATTCGGGTATTTCTCAATACGCATGAGATATTTCACATTATATTTTTGGGTAAACTTGCATCCTTTACCATTTCGATGCTTCAGAACCCTTTCTAGCAAATCGCTTGTTACCCCTATATAAAGTACATTTCTGTTATAATTGGCTAGTATATAAACAAATCCAACTTTTCCTGTATTATTATGATAAGCCATCCTACTAGTGAATTATGTTACTCTTTTTAACGTAAGACCGCTTAGCAAGGAAATCCTTACAACTAAAGAAAGGTGTCATCCTGAACTTGTTTCAAAACGAATATCGGGTTTAACTGGCACAAAGGCCAATTTTGAGCCTTCATGTACTACTTTTTGTACTACTACAAATGAACTATGGGAATTGAATTCACGTGGGAATTATAATTTATTCCTAGATCTTTTGTGCCCCGGCGAACCGTATTTGCCTCGAAAAAAGGTCTGTGAATTTCCGGGAAAAGACCGTAGCTTCATTCGGTCTACCGGTGGCACTATAGAGTTCCCGTGAGGGGAATACTGTTTTCTACCGCTCCTAACTTAACAGTAAATCATCTACAAAACACCCATTTCTGTCCATGCCTGAAAAGGTACCTGTGTTATCACCCGACGCTCTACCAAAAAGAGACCTGCTGCTCAAACTTATTGCGGACCGTTTTGCCAAACTACCGGCTGATCTTAACTTTGCAACGGATCATGATAGAATGATTTCTACCCGCATTACCGCTATTGAATACCTCAAAGAAACAGGGCAATACCGGAAACAGTTGCAGCTTTGCCTTAAAAACTTTTCAGGCCGGACGGCCGACACCTTTCGCCCTGAATACGCCGCTGCGGTTCGCACGCTGTACCATGATCACCTGTTGAATCTTGGGCGAAATATGATTGCATTTACTGAACAAAAGGTCAACCGCAGGAAAACAGTTGACCTGGATTTTACCGGAGCGGATCTTACCAACCCCCACTTTTCTGGGATCCTGGAGAATCTTTTTAATGCCTATGGCGAAGGTGTGCTTCACCTGGACCATGCTCCCTGGACGTGTAGAATGGCCCGTATCTACCATTGCTCGAAGGATACCATGAACCGATTGGAAGGCAAGCTTCGTACCATGGGGCAATTTGGATGTATTGATGAGGCTATTTCATTTTTAGAGCTCCGCATAGGCCTTCATGGGAAATATACCTATAAGCTATTGGTGGACAATTTGGATGAGCTCATTAAGGATTTCCTTATTGATGGCTCTAACGGACATATCAATAAAGTGAAAGCCCGCCGGCCTATCGATGAACTTGTCAAAGAAGCGGCCGGGAAATACGAAATTCTGAATGCCCCAACGTATCTGGTCAACCCCGAAGCCTACAAATCCATTCTGAAACACAGGATCAGAGCTACCCTAAAAAAGGGATAATTTATTTTACTCTGGAGCGACCAAAATCTGAGGAAAATTATATGCGATTCCTCACCACAGGAGATATAATTAGGAATAAAATTACAGATTTTGAAATTATCCTATCTATTTGGTCACTGTTTTTCAAAATCTGATTTTTCTGAGGCGTGAATATTATTCACAGATGTGGTTTCTTTGGCGGCGTTATCAAAAAGTTGAACCCCATAAACCACAAATCATGAGCCAACAAGACCCCAAAGAGACCCTGCTTGAAACCATTGCCAATCTTGAGTCCAAAATAGATTTTCTGTTACGTGCGTACCATTCCAAGCCCGATAAAACACGCTACATAACGGCCCAGGAAATCGAAGCCGATTTCGGTATCGACCAGCGAACGGTCTTAAATCGCAGCAACTTGCCACAGAGCCACAAACAATTTATTCCGTGCCTGAGAGTAGGTGGCCGCCGAAAATATTTTGATCGCAAAGTTATTGAACGACTTTTTTCGGCAAATGTGTAACAAACTCGGGTTGAGCTGCTCTTATATAAATTTTTAGGTAAACAATCGAAATCTAAATCATCTAGGTGTAATAGGTAATGACAAAAGCGACAGACGTTGTCTACAGGGTACAAGAGGCCGAAATTCAGGAAGGTAAAGAAGCCGTTCTGGATCTTATCGAACAGCTTTCTTCAGTAGTTCAAGAAGTGCGCTCTGAACATCCGGATCAAGCCGCAGGTGTGGTTGCTCGGATAGTTGATCTTCGATATCACCTACAAGCTTCTTAATCTCTTTCATGCGGTTATCAAGCAACTGCTTTTCCTTCAGCTCTTCGCTAATGTCGGTCGTTTCATTAACGGTAAATGGAGCGCCCTTTCCCGTTAATAGCCAATTAAGATTTATCCCTGATTGGGCAAACCGTATTAGCGTGGAGCTGTTTACTTCTGTCTTTCCTCCATTTTTGAGCTCTGAAATAACAGACCGATTTACCCCGGTTTCCCGCTGCATTTCGGATACATTTCCATCGTAATACTTCTCCAGCAGATACCGGACATTATCTTGTAATGTTTCGCCAGCTTTTTTCTCCAAATTTCCTCTTTTTCTATCCTATTGGTTTCGATGTGGTTAACGCAATGTCCCTTCTTTAAAAGTTGCGTTCACATCAAATTAAATTGTTTCGTTTCTATCACATCACTACTTTATCCCTGTAGGTATCGGTAATGTTTAACTGTAACCATCCGATTATACTACTTACCCATAAATTTTAAAAGACAGAATTACGCTTGTGAACGGACCAATAACAAAATATGACATTAATCGAACCCGCCTGTCGCTAATCAAACAGGAAATATTCCGGCAATTCGACTCCTATAATGACTTTCGCCAGGAAATGTTCCCCGGAGTCAAATTAAACACGTTTCGGCAATGGTTTAAAAAACCCTATTACATTTCTGATCGGCGGCTTTGTCTCATGGAAAACGCATTAGGAATACCTCCTGCCGAGGTCAAAGCGAGACTGAAAAAAGAATTTAATCTACCCAGTCGCCTGCTGCAGGTCGCCAAAGGAATCAAATTTGAATGCACCGAACCTCAACTTACTTAGGGGGCTCCACGAATGGCAATCATTAAAACTCGCTATACCCTGGGGGATATCATCCAGTTTTTAGACTCCGAGGGAATCAAACGTAAAGAAATCGTCCGAATGATCGAAACCCAACTGGTGGAGGGTTTTGAGCTGTGGGTGATTTACGGCTATGGAGACAACCTTTATAAACTCAAGCATGTGAGTGAACACAAAATTTTAATATCTCAAAAGCAAATAAATGAGCAGCACAAACCAGGAAGGGTCCCTAACACTACTGTCGCCAAACAACCGGCAACAACCAACCAAGTATGACCCATCAACCGTTTCTGAAACGCAAAAAGAACCGTTCGAATATATCGACAGCTCCGACGCCCTGGATTTTGGTTGGTACCGCAATGAAACCGATGGCACCAGTCGCAAAATAGGCAGTTTCGATATTGAGATTCATTCCAAGATCATCCGCTATAACCCGGAGACCCTGAAATGGGATTCCACGCTCTACGAATGCCAGGTGAGCTGGCTGACTCCAGAAACCCGAAAACTTACCCGTAGCGAACTGTTCGTGCTGGAACCGGAAGACCTGCTGTCAAAGAAGGCCTTTCAGATCCAAATTTTTAAACACTCGTATCAATCAGCCAGGTTTAAGTCCGATGATGAAATCCTGTTCTTTATGAGCTTCCTGTGTAACCGGTGGCAGCCGCAGACGGTGTATGAGTTCAATTATTATGGATTTATCGAGCACCATGGCTACAAATTTTATCTAACCCGCAATGCGCTCATAAATATTCCCAATGATCACCTTCGGGAGCCTCAATACATGATAGCGCCTGACCGGGACTCTGGCCTGTTCCCTATGGTAGCTGCCGACACTACCTTTTATGTCAAGCCCGGTCGCATTGAGCCCGCCCCGTTGTTTGATCTTCCATCCCCCACAGATGGCTTTTACAGCGATGAAGAGCACCACCTGTATGTCGATAAAGAGCTCCACTATTTTATCGATACGGTGCGCGAGAAATTTGGGGAACTCATCGCCGGACAACAGCCCGAGAAAAAGGCGGAAGGGTATCTCATCTTCTCCTATATGCTTTCCTTTCTGTTTTTTGACGAGATCTACGATGTGTTCAAGCATGTCGTGTTTCTATACCTATTTGGAGAACCTTCGACGGGGAAAGGGCAACTCTCGCAGATCATGCTCAATTTCTTTGGCCAATCGTTTACCGATGTTGATTCCAATCCTACGCTAAAATCTGCTGAAAACAAGCTGGCCAACCACAGCAAGATTCCGGTCATCATGGATGAGTTTGTGCCCGGAAAAGGCAAGATTACCCCACAGGTGTTTAACATGTGGTACGAATTGAGACAACGTGGGGTGAGTGCCTCCCATGATCGGACCCAAAACGCCTGGAGCCCGGTGCGGTCGCAGCTGATGTTTATCTCTAACTACAAACCCACCGAAGACCACTTTCGCTCCCGTTGCATTATGATCGAATACGCCAAGGAGAAACGTGGTTCGGTGGATAATCTTTGGTGGTTTGATAATCACAAAAAAGAGATGCAACGGCTTTTCCTGTCGTTGCTATACACCTATAATGATTTCAACCGGGAGCTGTTTAAAAGTGAGTTGCTCTGGACCAAGCGCCTGCTGACCGAAGCCGTGGAGGAGGAACTCGGCCGTCGAAGTGACCAGGAAGGCGTGCGATTTCAGATTAAAGACCGTCAAATCGAAAATATGGCGGCCCTTATTACCGTAGATCTATTTGTTTGTCGGCCCAGTGACGTCCAGTTTGCAGAATTTGTTGGCCAGTCAGCCCAAGAAAAAGCAAAGGTGAGCAAACAGGACCTACAGGAAATGCAGAACCTGCTTCGAGAATCGCGCGTGTCCACCGAAATATTTCGCTACGGTGTGGAGTTTTTAGCCAATTCCGCTGAACGTGAAGTCCACCAGACGCCACTGCAACAGTTCCTGGCCAGCATTGAGATCATGAATGATAACGGCCAGCTCCCCAAACGATATTATGGCTGGAATACGAAACAGGGACTCGTAATATACTGGAGTGGCATCTGGGACGCCTACACCAACTACAACAAGGGCCGAGAGTATATCAGCCAGGATATCATCCGGGAAGAAATTGAGGCTCTTGACCAACACGGGAAAGCCAAAACGAATTATTACAGCTACGAGGATCCGGTGAAGGGTACCGTCAAAGAAAGCCGACATGGCTACCATATTCCCCGAAAACACCTCACGCCAACCTGGCTGCGTGCCTTTGGCAAGCGGGAGGAGGCGAACATCATGTTGGAAGAGCAAGGCCGTCAGCCGGCCACCGAATACGAAACAAATACCAGTGATAGCTCACCACCATTTTAGACGAAAACCGGAGAAATCTAAGAATTTGAAAACACCGTCTTATTTTCTTAGAAACTCCATTTCTCCCAAAAATAACACCCTATAAGTATAATAATAATAGTTAGTTAATAAATAATAATATATCTAAGAAAACCACTAAGAAACGACTAAGAACTCTAAGATCCGTCTAAGATATCTAAGATGAATCTTTGCCGATTTCTTAGACACTTAACCAATAGTTTTTACTGCATTTAACCTTGGCCTCTAAGAAAATAAGAAAGATGATGTCTAATTTTGAAAATCCTGAGAATACCACAAACTCGACGGGCAACATGCAATCCAACAGTGAAGATTTCATGACGATTGGCGAAGCGATTGGCTACATGTGTGAAAAGCTGGGACGCATCTCCCGGACCACCTTTTACCGGTGCGGCTATCGCA
>Ga0102959_1000076_pt1 | contig 31310 bp, 30 predicted proteins | sample SalPonF2_B_D2_MG_FD_84520 | JGI IMG/M metagenome (GOLD analysis project Ga0102959, IMG submission 84520) | Salt pond soil microbial communities from South San Francisco under conditions of wetland restoration - Salt Pond MetaG SF2_B_D2_MG ...
CGTCGGCGCAGCCGTCGTCGTCTCGTTCGTCGGCGCAGCCGTCGTCGTCTCGTTCGTCGGCGCAGCCGTCGTCGTCTCGTTCGTCGGCGCAGCCGTCGTCGTCGCCTGCTGGGCGACCACCTGGAACTGGACGATGTCGGTGTTGTCACCGTCGTCGGCCTCCAGCGTGTAGGTGCCCGGCTGTGCGTCCTGCGGGACCGGGATGCGGGCCGACCAGATGCCGTTGAGCGACCAGTTGTCCGTCGCCGCGCTGTCGAACTGGCCCGCGCTCGGGCCGCCGGTCACCTCGACCGTGATGGTGTTGTCGTCGGGCTTGCGGTTGGTCAGCCCGGTGATCACCATCGTATCGCCCGGCGAGACCGGGTTGATGCCCGTGGCGTTCATCTGCTGGGTCGTCGTCAGCGTCTCGATGCTGGTCGCCCCGTCGGTGTAGCGGAAGTCCTGCTCCACCGCGAGGTCGTCGCTACCGGCCGCGCCGGTGGTCACGTCGTAGATCCGCTCTTTGACCTGCGTCCGGGTCAACCCCGACGGGAAGGCCTTGATGTAGTCTTCGAGTCCGCCGAGGTCGGCCCGCGGTTCGCCCGGGAGGACGCCGTCGCCGGCGACGTTGTCCCGACCGAGCCCGATTACGATGCCGGTGACCGGGCCCTCGTTCAGCTGTCTCCCCTGGTCCGTCGTCAGCGTGAGGTCGCTCTCGTCGAAGACGCCGTTGTTGTCGACCGTGACGCGGTCTATCGCCGTGCGACCGCGCGAGTCGATCATGACGACGAGGACCTCCTCCATGCCGGGCGCGACGCCCAGCACGTCGACGGTGCCGTCCTCGGTCGCGACCTGCCCGTTGACCGTCCGGAAGATGAGCTGGTCGGTCTGGCGGCCACCCTGCTGCTGGAACTCGGCGTTGATGTCACCGGCGCCGGTGATGGCGGTCTGGTTGTCGCCGCCGATCGGTCCGAGCTGCGGCGAGGTGACGATTATCGACGTCTGGAAGCTCGTCGCGCTGCTGAAGTCCGAGGTCGACAGCGTCTCCTGGAGGTTGCCGTCCGGTCCGCGGGCGTCCTCCGCCTCGATGACGCCGATGCGGTACCGGCCGGGGATGGCCAGGATGTCGCTGGCCTGCGAGAGCCGCACGTCGCGCTGGCGCCACTCGCCGTTCGAGTCGACGGAGATGAGGTCGCCGTTGTCGAACTGGCCGTCCTCGTTGATGTCCGCCAGCTCCCAGTCGCCCTGGTCGCGCACGTAGACGGCCACGTCCTTGACGCCCGGTGCGGCCGTACCGCGCACGTCAACCTGCTCGCCGGCGATGTAGGTGCCGGCGGGCTCGGAGATGCTGAGCGTGCCCTGGCGGACCGTCAGGGTGCTATCGTCCTCTGTGTCGCCGATATTGGCGGCGACCTGCTCTAAGGTCTTTTCCTCCGAGTAGAGGTTCACGTCGACGTTCGAGTCGTCCAGGTAGGTCGTGTCGATCTGACCGACGCCGAGACCGGTGTCCTGGTTGACCTCGACCTCGGCGTAGGCGAAGTCGGGCGTCCCGTCGCCGTTTGTGTCGACGGAGCCGCGGTCGATGACGTCCTGCACGTCGCGGAAGACGCGCTCGTCGACCTGGTTGTTGCGGAAGTCGTTCTGCTCGATGGTGAGGAAGTGTCGCGCACCGGCGGTGGAACCGCGGACGGTGTACGGCACGTCCTGGCCACGGGTAGCCTGGTCGGACCCGAGGTCGAGGGTGACGTCGTTCTCCGTCGTCACCGTGATGGTGGTCGTGTCCGTGGCGGGACCGAAGTCCAGGTTGTCCCAGCCATTGACCGTGATCGAGTAGTCACCGGCGTTCAGGTCGCTCAGGTCGAGCGCCCAGTAGGCGGAGTCGACCGAGGTGTTGTTCAGCTGGTCCTGCGTGAACTGGCCGATACCCTGGAGGTAGACGAGCCCCGTCCCGGTGCCCCGCTGGCCCGGGTTGCTGACCTTGTCGGGGAACTGCGCGTACGCCCCGGTCAGTTCCTGGCGCTGGGCGTCCGAGAGGTCGCTGACCTGGGTGATGACGTCACCGGTGATGTCGTTCCCGTTCGAGTCGGTGACCTGCAGCTCCAGGTCCTCGGCCTGCTTGAAGTTCCAGTCGGCCTTGACGAGCAGCGTCTGGTCCTCCGGCACCGACGCCCCACTGATGTCGACGCCGCGCTCGTTCAGCACGTCGAGGTTCGTCACGCGCGGGGTCTGGACCGTGACGCCGGCCTGGTTCGCCTGTCCGTTGAACGTGTACTGACCGAGCGTCTGGTCCTCGGGAATCGGCAGTTCGAGGGGCTGTCCCTCTGCGTTGCCCGCGACGCCGATGAGGTTCGCCGGGTCCACCTGCTGACCGTCAGCGTTCTGGAACTGGATGCCGTCCTCGCCCTGGAAGACGACCGGCTTCTGATCGGAGACGACGACGGTGTTCCCGCCGCCGACGCCGGGGTCGAACGTGGGGCTCGGGCCGCCACGTGGGACCTCGGCCGCGAGGGTGATGCCGACGACCGCCACCGACAGCACCATCAGCGCCGCGAGCGTAATCGCTCTGATTTTTCGATTGCTATCTGTCATTGTTCGCTGCGTATCTGTGTGGTTCGACGACGATGCCTCTCGTGCTGGCCGCGCATCGGCGTACCAGCGGTCCGGACTGCCTGTCGTGGCGTATGCATGATGTGGTCATTATACTCAGTTCATCTACATGAGTGTGGGTCCACCACCACCGCACCGGTTTCTTCGATTGTCAGTAACTTTGTTATAGAGAAGCAACCACAGGGGTAAGCCGCCCCCCGATTTGACTACCTCGGCGTTACCGGGGAGAGCTGTCAGAGAGCCGGGCAAGGCGACTGCCCCGGCGAACCAGTCACGCGTCCAACCACACTTCGATGGCGGGTAACCGTCGTTACCGGCACGAAGTCGGCCCAGGCTCCCGAACGTCGGTCGCGACGAAAGCCGAGGTTATCCAGTCCGTTGGGGACGTTACCGGAGTCGAACCGTCCGAAACCGTCTCTTTTCTGAAACCGGCCTCCTCGCGGCGATGACGTCGGATAGACGGGGCCGACGGGTCCTCCAAAACCGACCGATTTCGATACGAACAGCGGACGTACACGGCGGCGTCTCACGGTACGCTCGGAGGCATCGCGGGGGGAAACACGGTGGTACCCGGCACCGACCGGACCGGGACGCCGCCGGTGTTCTTCGCCGCCGGACATCGGCGGAGCCGCTAGCCCCACGGCAGTTAGCCAGGCCACCTGTCTCCGACGCCGCACGAAACCGGAGCGGCGGCACGTTTGAGTCGCCGCTGTCGGCGAGAAATGCACCGAAATAGACAGCTACGTCCACCAAGCGTGACACTACTCGGGGCCGCGCTGTACGCGCGTCGTCAGTTCAGTCACATTACCTGCCAGCGGCCAGTGAGCACCGCCGCCGAACGCGGTGACGACGACGCCGACGGCGCTCCGGTCGACGGCCTCGCGGCCGGTCGGCGTCCGGTACCTGGCGGTCACGCCGACGTGATAGGTGCCGGGAGCTGTCGAGAAGGCCACAGCCGTGGTGAGGGCCAGCTCGACCGTCTCGTTCGGTTCCAGTCGCCGGACGAACGCTTCCACGGCGCCGTGGTGACCGTCCGTCGAGCCGAAGAAGACGGACGCGTTGTCGGTCCGGAAGGTGAGCACCACGTCGGTGGCGACCGCAGTGCCGACGTTGGTCACGTCGAACCGGTAGCCCGACACGCTGCCTGCCGACAGCGACTGGTCGGACGCGGCGACCTCGACGCGTGGCAGGGCGGGCAGGACCACCGGGACCGTCTGGACGACGCGACGCTCGCCGTCCACGTACACCGGCGCGTCCGTCTGACTGTACCGGACCATGAGCGTGTACTCGTAGGTGACCTCGATGGGGAGGTCGTAGGTCCCCGGCGGCAGCGAGTCGGCGACGAACAGCGAGAGGGTGAACGGGCCGGCGACCCCGGGCGGCACGATGCCCGCCGGGACGCGTCCCGTCTCGACCGTGAGCGCCCGTGCGAGGGGGCCCTCGAGCCGGTCGGTCGCGACCTGGAGCTGGACGTTCCGGGCCGTCCTCACGCGCCGCTCGAACTGCTCGGGGCCGCCACGGTCGAGGTCGCCCGCGTTGGAGAGGTAGACGTCGAGTGTCGTCTCGCCCGTCGTGAGGCGGTTCGCCGGTGCCGAGAGCTCCAGACTGGGCCGCCCCACGACGACGCCCTCGTCCTGCGCCGCCACGACCGGCACCGCGAGGGCGAGAACCGACATCGCGACGAGCGCGGCGACGACGAGCGCCGCGGTTCGGCTCGACCACCGCTGGCCAGGACGCCGTCTCGACCGTCGAGTCATGCTCCCCGTACGGTCCGGCGTCCGGTAAATCGTCGTTATCGTTCCGGCGGTGGACACCCGGTTACGACCGCGGTGGAGCCGGACCGGTGGCGGTCAGCGCGTCGAAACGAGGGCGTACCGCGGGCGAACGAAGAACGTCGCGGGGCCGGCGGGCCGAGCAGGAAACGACTAAGGTCCCGGCCTGCCGACCGTTCGGCAATGCGACTGGAGGAGTACTGGGGGGTCGGTCCGAAGACAGCCGCGCGTCTGGAAGACGAGCTCGGCTACCCGTCCGCCGTCGAGGCCATCGAGTCGGCGGACAGCCGGGCGCTCGCGGCCGCCGGGCTGAGCCGGGGCCGGGCCACCCAGATACTCCGCCGGGCCAACGGCGGGCAGGCGATGGACATGCTCGCCGCCGGCGACACCAGAGCGGTGTACAAGGAGCTGCTGGCGCTCGCGCAGCGCTACGCCGTGACCCGGCACGCGGCCGACCGCATCCGGGTGCTCACGCCGCTCGGGAGCCGCGAGGCGATGGTCGAGCGACTCGACGCGGTGCTGTCGGCCGTCCAGGCCTGGCGCGCCCTGGACGACGCGACCCGGGCGTCCGTACTCGACGCCTTCGAGTCGTACGACAGCGTGGATGGCGGCGAACTCGCGGCCGTCGAGGTGGCGCTCGCGCTCGCCGAGACCGGCGCGGCCGAGGGGCCGTTCGCCCCTCTCGCGGCCCTCGACGCCGACGCGCTCTCGGACGCGGCCGAGGCGCTCGCCGCGCTCGACGACGGGAGCGTCGAGCCGGACGTGGACGCGGAACTCGACCGCCTCCGGGACGCCAGGGCGGCGGTCGAGGACATGGAGGGGACAGTCGCCGACGTGCTGGAGACCATCCGCTCCGAGGGTGTTCGCGGAACCGAGGAGTTCCGCGAGGCGTTCGTCCAGTACCTGACGACCGAGACCGGGCTCTCCACCGACCGGGTCCGGGAGGCGATGGCCCGGGACGCCATCGACGCCTCGGACTTCGTGACCACGACGCTGCGGAACCTCGCGGTCGACCTCCGGACGCAGGTAGTAGACCGGGAGTCGACCGTCGCGGCCGACCTCCAGACCGACGTCGAGGCGGCCCGCGAGGAGGTCGACGCCGCGGTCGACGCCGTCTCGGACGTCTCCTTCTACGTCTCGCTGGCCCGCTTCGCCGTCGACTTCGAGCTGGCCCGCCCCGAGTTCGTCGAGGGACGGGACGCCCTCGCGGTCGTGAACGCCCGGAACCTCTCGCTCGTCGCCTCGGCGGACGCGGTCCAGCCCGTCACCTACGCCGTCGGCGAGCACTCGCTGCCGGACGTGCCGGCCGGGGACCGGGTGACGGTCCTCACGGGGGCGAACAGCGGCGGGAAGACGACGCTGCTGGAGACGCTCTGCCAGGTCGCGCTGCTCGCCCAGATGGGCCTGCCCGTGCCCGCCGACCGCGCCGAGGTGAGCGTCGTGGACACCGTCGTCTTCCACCGCCGACACGCCAGCTTCAACGCGGGCGTGCTGGAATCGACGCTGCGCTCCATCGTGCCGCCCCTGACGGACGAGGGCCGCACGCTCATGCTGGTCGACGAGTTCGAGGCCATCACCGAGCCGGGGAGCGCCGCCGACCTCCTCCACGGGCTGGTCACCCTGACCGTCGAGCGCGAGGCGCTGGGCGTCTTCGTGACGCACCTCGCGGAGGACCTGGAACCGCTCCCCGAGACGGCCCGCACTGACGGCATCTTCGCCGAGGGGCTTTCCGCCGACCTCGAGCTCAGAGTCGACTACCAGCCGCGCTTCGACACTGTGGGCCGTTCGACGCCGGAGTTCATCGTCTCCCGGCTGGTCGCCGACGCCGCCGACGCCCGCGAGCGAAGCGGCTTCGAGACGCTCGCGGAGGCCGTCGGCCTCGAGACCGTCCAGCGGACGCTCGCGGACGCTCGCTGGACGGAGTGAGACGGGGATTGAACGATCACGGTCGGCCGGCGGTCGTCGGACGCCGCCTCAGAGGTCGGTCCGCTCGTAGATGAGTACCAGGAAGGTCATCAGGACGACTACCGTGGCGAGCGTCGCCGCGGGACCGACGAGCGGCTGGAGGTTGCCGAACTGGAGATTCAGGATGACGGCTAGCTCGACGCCGATGACGACGGCGAGCAGGGCGACGATGGCCTCGCTGTAGTGCCAGAGGGTGCTCGGCCAACTGGACGTCTCTGGCTCGGGGCCGCGGCCGTGGAGGATGTAGGCGATGTCCTCGTAGCCCGACCGGGAGGCGGTGTACCGGAGCTTCCCCATCCGCCAGCGGTCGAGGTCGGGCTCGGGAAGGTCGAGCGCGAAGACGACGAGGAAGGGACAGCTTGTCACGTTCGCCTGGGTGAGCCGGCGGAAGTCACCCACGACGCCCGGGCCGAACTCGCGATAGAGCTTGACGGCGACGGCGCCGTCCACGACCACGTCGTAGGACTGGAGCCCGGTGTTCGTCTCCACGCTCACCAGGCGGTCCAGACGGTCCTGGAGACGGTCTTTCAGGTAGAGCCGGAGCTCGCGTTGCAGCGTCAGCCCGGTCATCTCGTCGGGGTTCCACGCACGAAGCAGGTCCGCGACGGCATCGAAGGTCGTCGCCGGATCGTCGTCGGGGGCGACCGCCGCGTCGCTCACCGGGGCCCACCGCCCCAATCCGAGCGCCGTTCGAGCCGCCGAGCCATACATCCACGCAGGTCGGCCCCGACTTAATTGTTGAGGGAACCGGGACGTATCTGTGGGAGATAAGTAGGTGGCACCCAAACGACGGACGATGAACGCAGACGAGGACGCGTCGCTGGAGCGGCTCCTCGAGAGCGAGGCGCTCGGCCTCGACGTGCTCCACCCCGGCGGAACGGAGATCACCGCGGCGCTCGCCGACCGCTGTGATGTCGGTGAGGGGACGACCGTCCTCGACGCGGCCTGCGGGACGGGCGAGAGCGACCGCCTCCTGGCAGCGCGCTACGGCTGTTCGGTCCTGGGCGTCGACGCGTCGCTCGACCTGCTCACGCGGGCGCGGGCGAAGACGACGACGACCGCCGTCTCCTTCGCCGCGGGTGACGCGCTCCGACTTCCCGTCCGCGACGACGGCTTCGACGTCGTCGTCCAGGAGTGCGCCACCTGCCTCCTCCCCGACCCTGCCGCGGGAATCGAGGAACTCGCCCGAGTGGCCACACCGGGCGGATTCGTCGGGATGCACGACCTCAGCTGGGCCGAGGGAACGCCGGCGGAGACCAGACAGCGACTCGCCGACCTCGAGGGCGAACGACCCGAGACCCTCGACGGCTGGCGGCGGCTGTTCGAGCGGGCGGGGCTCGTCGACGTCGAGGTCGAGGACCGCTCGTCGGCACTCGACGCCTGGATGGAGGAGGTGCACGCCGACCTGGGCGTCACTGGCCAGCTTCGGGGGTTCGCCGCGGCGGCCCGGCGGTGGGGACTCGGCGGCCTCTGGCGCGTGCGGACGGCCCAGCGGGTGTTCGAGAGCGGCGACGTCGGCTACGCGCTGGTGGTCGGTCGCAAGCCGTAGTCACTCGACGGTGACCTCGTCGAGCGCGGCCGCGAGCCGAGCCCGCTCCGCCCGCAGCCGCTCCAGCTCTGGTTCGACGCTCCCCTCGACGAGCCGGGCCCGCTCCTCGTCGGTGAGCTCGTACCGGGCCACCGCCGACTCGCGGAGCGGCCCGTAGCGCTCCTGGCGGGCCACGTCGCGGAGGTCGTGGAGATGGGCGACGACCGACTCGTCCGCGAAACAGTCCACGACGGAGACGAGTTCGCGGGCGCGCCACCGCAGTCGGCCGGCCGGCGGGGGCGGCCAGCCGACGGTGAGCGGGTCCGCGGAGAGCCGTTCGAGGTACGTCTGGTTGGTCGCCACGGCGCGCTTGAGTGCGTCGACCTCGCCCACGTAGTGTGAGAGCTTCGACCGGGAGTAGCCCGCGTACTCGAGGAGTTTCGGGATGGGTTCGTCGCCGGCCTCGTGGGACCGGACGTAGTCGAGCAAGTGGGCGGGTGGCTGGGGGAAGTCCACCAGCGGGTAGGCCGCGGTGTCGGCCACGAACGAGAGGACCGACACGGCGCTCGCGCCGCCCTTGAACGACTCGAAGGCGTCGCGCACTGCCCGGTCGTAAGCCTCGATGGGGTCCCGGAGCTCGTCGACGGGCCCGTCGAGGTCGGCCGCCCCGAGGTCGAGCAGGTGTTCGAGGTAGTCGATGCGGTCGTCGCGCGCGTCGCGGGCCTCGACGACGGCCCGACGGGCCTCGCGGTACCGCTCGCGGGCGGCGGCCCGGTCGTCGAGGGTGTCAACGACCTCGCGTGCAGGGGCAAGCGCCCGGCGCGCGGCGTCGAAGTCCGACGCGCTGAGCCGGCGCTTGTCGACGCGCTCGTCGGCGGCCTCGAACGCCTCGCGGCGCGAGAGCTCCTCGGGGAGCCCCTCGACGTACGCGATGAACTCGTCGCGGAACTCGATGTACGACTGGAAGTCCCCGGTGCCGGTCGCGGAGCGCTCGTACCGGTCGAGCAGCCGGGTCGCCCGGTCGTAGGCGTCCGCGACGGCGTCCGCGTCGCCCACCGCGTCGACCGCCGTCACCGCGTCCCGGTACGCCGCCGCCGCGTCGACGAGTTCGGTCAGTCGCTCGTCGACATCGCCTTCGCCCATCAGTTACCGGGAGTGACGCTCCTCTCGCGGATAGGTCTTGTGTCGGCGGACCCCGGCGACGGGGTCCGTCGAACCGGCCGCGAACCGGCCGCGAACCGGCCGCGAACCGGACGATTTACTGGAGCGGTGATTCCGCGTGGCGGTGGAACGAGCGCGTACCCGGTCGACGCGTCGGCCCGGGACCACGGTCCGCCAGTCGACAGAATGTGTCCAGAAACCGACCAGAAGCGAGCGGTTAAAGTGCGTATAGCACTAGGAGTAGTTGCCCGAGGCGGGGCGCCGTGCGGCGGATCGAACATTCCCCCCACCCCATTCCTGTCCGCCGTCCCCCCGCGTCCCGGCAGTTCCTCGGGTGACGTTTCCTCGTCCAGCGAGCGCTGGCTGCCGATTCGGTGTGGCCGTCGATCCGTCGCTCCGCCCGACCACCGACCCGCCGCTCGTCGACCGTCGCTACTCCGTCGGTGAGCACGGTCCGCTCACCGTCGTTCGGCGCGGGAAAAGTGGGAGAGATGGGCGCGCAGGAAGGGGGGAAGGGGGAAGGATGGGAACGCTTCGGTATCACGACGCGCCCGTGTAAATCGAGGGACGTGACGCACTTAAAGTTACGTCAGACGTCGGGATGACACCGTCGGAAGCGTTAGAAGCGAGGGGGTCGTCTCCACGGACATGAACGGAACCGGCGTCCCGCTCGTCACGCCGTTCGACGAGCGCGGCTCCCTGGACGAGACGGCGCTCCGCGGACTCGTCGACTGGCTGACCGACCGCGGCGTGGACTTCCTGGTCCCGTGTGGCTCGAACGGCGAGGCGGCGCTCATGACCGCCGAGGAGCGCTCGCGGGTCGTCGAGGTCGTCGTCGACGCGGCACCGCCGGGCGTGCCGGTCCTCGCGGGCACCGGGCACCCCGGTCTGGCCGCGACCAGGCGGCAGACGGCGCTCGCCGCGGGGGCGGGGGCGGGGGCCGACGCCGTGCTCGTCGTCACCCCGTTCTACTACACCCACGACGACGCGGCGCTCGCGGCCTACTACCGCGACGTGGCCCACGTGGCGGAGGTGCCGGTCTACCTCTACAGCGTGCCGAAGTTCACGGGCGTCGCGCTCGACCCAGAGCTCGTCGGCGAACTCGCCAGCCACGAGAACGTCGCCGGGATGAAGGACTCGAGCGGGAACCTGGAGGCCTTCCAGCGCGAGCGACGGCTGGCCGGCGAGGCCTTCGACCTCCTGGTCGGCTCCGGGAGCGTCTACGCCCCGGCGCTCGACGCGGGGGCCGACGGGGGCGTCCTGGCGCTCGCCAACATCGTGCCCGAGCGAGCCAGCGAGATCTACCGACGCCACCGGGAGGGTGACGACGAGGGGGCCCGCGAGCTGAACCGCGCGCTCGTCGAGCTCAACCGCGCCGTCACCGGGACGTACGGCATCCCCGGGCTGAAGGCGGCGATGCGCGACCGCGGCGCGCCGGCGGGCTACCCCCGACGCCCGTTCCAGCCCCCCGACGACGACGCGGTCGGACACCTCGCCGACCTCGTCGACGCGGCGCTCTCCGCGTAGGGGAGGTTCGCGGCAGGTGACGTAACCAATTTCGGTTCCTCCACGGCGGTCTCGGACCCCGGAGCGGTTTCTGGAAGCGCCCAAGTACGAGGCCGCCTTCTCTCCGCCAATGGCCGCTGAGGAGGTCTTCGAAGCCGCGAGTGGGCGGGCTCGGCTGCGCTCGGAGCTGACCGGCGCGTTAGGGGATTCGATTACGGTCATCCCCATCGTCGCCGCGCTCGGGGCGCTCTCGCATCTCGCGCTCGGCCCGGTGCTGGCGCTGTTCGGGGTCTTCCAGATCGTCTGGGGGCTGCGCTACCGGCTCCCGCTGTCCGTCGAGCCGATGAAGGCGCTCGCCGGTCTCGCCATCGCGGGCTCGCTCTCGATGGGCGAGTTCGCCGCCGCGGGCCTGCTCGCGGGCGCGACGCTGCTCGTCCTCGGTCGCGGGCGAGTGCTCGGGCGGGTGGAGGCCCTCGTGGGCCAGCCGGTCGTCCGGGGGGTCCAGCTCGGCGTCGCGCTCCTGCTGGTCCGCACCGGGCTCCGGCTCGCGGGGGCGGACCTGCACGTCGCGGTCGTCGCGGGGGTCCTCGCGCTCGGCGCGGTCGCGCTGGGCTACCCCCGGGCGAGCGCCCTCCTGGTGACCGCGCTCGGGGCGGGCGTGGCGCTCCGGGCGACCGGCGTCCCCGCCCTCTCCGTCCCGACGCCGGTCGTCCCGCCGCTCGCGTTCGACGGGCGGACCGTCTCGGCGGCGCTCGCCCAGCTCGCCATGACCGTCGGGAACGCCGCCATCGCCACCTCGCTGCTCTGTGCCGACCTCTTCGACGCCGAGGTGCCCGCCGACGACCTGGCGACGAGCATGGGCGTCATGACGCTGGTGTCGGTCCCGCTCGGCGGCCTGCCCATGTGCCACGGGAGCGGGGGACTGGCCGGGAAGTACGCCTTCGGCGCGCGGACGTACCTGGCGAACCTGGCGCTCGGGGCACTCTATCTCGGGGTCGCGCTCGTCGCCGGGACGGGGCTGGTCGCCGCGTTTCCGATGGCCGTCCTGGGCGTCCTCCTGCTGGCCGTCGCCGGGGGCCTCGGGCGGACCGCGCTCCGGTCCGACCGGCGCTGGCTCACCGTCGGCGTCGGGCTGGTGGCGCTGGTCGCCGACGTGGGCGTCGCGTTCGTCGTCGGCGTGGCGGTCCACCTCGCGCTCAGTCGGTGGGCGTCCCGCGGGTCGCCGTCGCCTTGAACGACGCGACCACGGCCGTGCCCGGTGCCAGCCCGAGCTTCTCGACGCTCGCGTGCGTCACGAGCGCGAGCAGTGGCTCGTCCGCGCCCACGTCCACGGCCACGAGCGCGACCGACTCGCCGCTGTCGAGCCGGGCGACCGTCCCCCGGAACCGGTTGCGGGCGCTCGTCGCGCCCCCTGGTGGTGCGTCGTCGGGGGCGTGCAGGGTCACGGCGTCCGCGCGGACGCTCAGCGTCACGTCGGTGGCCTCCGGCGGGACAAGCGCCCGGACCCGGCCGGCGGGCGTCTCGACGGTGGCGAGCTCGCCGTCCCGGCCGACGACGCACCCGGAGAGGACGGTCTCCTCGACCGCCGCCAGCCCGGAGAAGGCGGTCCGCAGGCGGTCGAAGCTGGCGAGCAGGTCCCGGGCGTTGTCGGTGAGCTCGCTCCCGCCGCCGCCACTCCCGCCGCGGCGGCGCTCGACCAGCGGGCCGAAGTCGTCCTCCAGTTCGGTCAGGCGCTCGAGCGCCCGCGCGTACGAGCGGCCGAGCGCCGCCGCGGCCTGGTTGAGCGAGCCGTGCTCGTCGATGGCCCGGAGCAACGCGGCGTCGGTGGCGTCGAACGCGACGTCGGTCCCCCGGAGTCGCGCCTCGAAGCCGGCGTCCATGGCTGGAGGTGGCCGTCGGCCACCAAAACAGTTATGCCGATATCGACGGTCCGTCGTTATACCGATGTCGATACAACGGTCGAGGCGCGCGTTTCTACGTGCAGTGGGGGCGAGTACAGTGGCGGGACTGGCCGGCTGTCTCGGTGGGGACGGCGGGAGCGGCGATGGGAGTGGCGGGGCGACGACGCGCGGGGGTGGGGGGGGCGGGTCGGACAGTACGTCGACGACGACGAGCGGCGGCGGCTCGGGCGGCGGGTCGATGACCATCTTCCACGCCGGGAGCCTGGCCGCGCCGTTCGGGGACGCCGAGAGCCAGTTCGAGCAGGAGACCGGCATCCAGGTCTCCCGCGAGGCGAAGGGCTCGGTCGGCTCGATGAAGAAGATCACCGAGCAGGGCCGCAAGGCGGACGTCCTCGGCGTCTCGGATTTCAGGCTCATCCGCGACTCGATGGTCCCGAAGTTCGCCGACTGGTACACCATCTTCACCACGAACGCGATGGCCATCGCGTACACGGCCGACTCGAAGCACGCCGACCAGTTCTCGAAGGACAACTGGTGGGAGATCCTCTCGAAGGAGGACGTCACGGTCGCGCACAGCGACCCGGCGGTCGACCCCAACGGCTACCGCTCGGTGATGGCGATGCAGCTGGGTGCCATCCCGCTTTCCGGCGAGAAACTCTACGACGACTCGACGGTCAAGGCGATGGAGGACGTCGCGACGGTCCCGTCGGGCACCGAGACCAACATGATCGGCCAGCTCGAGGCCGGCAAGCTCGACTACGCCTGGGAGTACGCGTCGGCGGGAGCGAACCACGACGTCGAGGTACTCTCCCTCCAGCCGGCGGTCGACCTCTCGCGGGCCACCGCGAAGTACGCAGCGCACTACGCGAAGGCGGAGGTCAAAGCGGCCGGCAACACCTACACCGGTGCCCCCATCGCCTACGGCATGTGCGTGCCGTCGGTCGCCGAACACCCCGACCTGGGCGCGCGCTGGGTCGAGTACATGATCACCGACCCCGGCCGGAAGATACTGACGGACAACGGCCTCCGCCCCGTCTCGCCGGCGGTCGTCCCGAAGGCCGACGCGGACAGCGTCCCGGACACCGTCATGAGCAACGCGACGGCAGAGGAGAGCCTCGGGCCGATGACGCTGTAGGCGGCCGGCTCCGGACGACGGACTCCGAACCACGCCCGGACGGCTCCGGGCGCCGGCGCGCAGCGACTTACAATGACTTACAAAGACTTACAATGGCTCACATCCGCCCCCAGACGGGGTCGACGGCGTCCGAGCGGGTCCCGAGGGCCATTCTCGCGCCGCCCGGGGCGTCCGAGCCCGTCGGGCGTCACGGGGCGCGGTGGGACGCGCCCGAAACGGGTGGGAACTGGCCGAGACGCGATACAGCCACCGCAAGGACGAAACCGACGCGGACCGACGGAACACCAGATGACGAACCAGAGACCGGCCGCCGACGGGGGCGGTGGATGATGGCGACCGAGCACCGGTCGTCGGTGACACTCGGGCGGGGGGCCGCAGTGCTCGCGTTCCTGACGGTCCAGGGCGTCGCGTTCGCGGCCGCGTACGCGCTTTCCCACCCGACCTGGTACGCCGGCTTCGCGCTCCTCAGCGCCGCCGTCGCGGGCTACCTCTACGGCGAGGGGCTGTTCGGCGTCGCGCTCGCCGCGCTCGGCACCGTCCTGCTCCTGGCGGTCGGCCTGCCACTGGCGCTGTTCGTCGCGCGACAGGACCCCGGGCTCGTCGCCGAGGCGGCCACCGAGCCAGCGGTGCTGCGGTCGCTCTACCTCGGCGTCTACGGCCCGCTGTTGGCCGCGCTGTTCGGCGTCGGCTTCGGCGTCCCGCTGGCCTACCTGCTCGCGCGGGGGGTGCGCGGGCGAGCGTTCGTCGAGAGCCTGGTCGACCTGCCGCTGGTCGTCCCGCACTCGGTCGCCGGACTCATCGTCCTCTACGGGTTCGGGACCGGCGGAGTGCTCCCCCAGCTCCGGGTCCTCGGGACGCTGTGGGGGATGGTGCTGGCGATGACGTTCGTCAGCGCCCCGTACGCGGTCAACGCGGCCCGCGAGGCGTTCGAGGCGGTTGACCCCCGGCTGGAGTACGCCGCGCGGAGCCACGGCGCGAGCCGCTTCGAGACGTTCCGGCGGGTGACCGCGCCCCTGGCCGCTCGCGGGGTCCTCACCGGCGGCGTGCTGGCGTGGGCGCGCTCGGTCTCGGAGTTCGGCGCGGTGGCCATCGTCGCCTACAACGTCCACTTCGCGTTCCCGCTCCCGGTAGTCGGCAGCGAGCAGACGGCCCAGCACGCGCCCGTCATGGTCTACAACACGTTCCTCTCCCAGGGGCTGGCCAAGAGCGGTGCGGTGGCGTTCCTCCTGCTCGCGCTCTCGGCGGTCATCTTCCTCCTGGTGCGCTGGCTGGCCTACGGCGACCGCACGACCACCCTCGTATGACACTCGACCTCGACGTTCGCGCGACGTTCGCGGCGGCCGGAGCGACGTTCACGCTCGACGTCGACCTCCACGTGGCCGCCGGCGAGACGCTGGTCGTCCTCGGCCCGAGCGGCTCCGGGAAGACCCTCGTCCTGGAGACGGTCGCGGGCTTCCATCCCCACGAGGGGTCGGTCCGCGTGGACGGCGAGGACGTCACCGACGCGCCGCCAGAATCGCGCGGCCTGGGCTTCGTCTTCCAGGACTACGCGCTGTTTCCGCACCTCACCGTGCGAGAGAACGTGGCCTTCGGCACCCGCTACCACGACGAGACGCGCGACCCCGACGCCCTGCTCGAATCGCTCGACGTCGCGTCGCTTGCCGACCGCTACCCGCGGACGCTCTCGGGCGGCGAACGCCAGCGCGTGGCGCTCGCCCGGGCGCTGGCCATCCGCCCGCGGGCCTTCCTGCTCGACGAGCCGCTGTCGGCCCTCGACGTGCCCACCCGACAGCGCCTCCGCGCCGACCTGGCCGACGTGCTCGCCGACGAGACCGCCCTCTACGTCACCCACAACCGCACGACAGCGCGGGCGCTGGCCGACCGGGTCGCGGTCGTCCGGGCGGGGCGGGTCGTCCAGGCCGGCGACGTCGACGACGTCTTCGAGCGTCCAGAGACGCCCTTCGTCGCGCGGTTCACCGGCGCGAACTGCCTGCCGGTCGAGGCCGTTCCCGGCGGCGTGGCGCTCCTCGATGAGGAGTCGACCGAGGGGTTCGACGCGGCGCGACCGGACGGGTCGACGGAGGAGACGACGCACGTCGCCATCAGACCCGAGTACGTCGAACTGGGCGGCTCCGACGCGACCGGCGAGGTCTGCCGGGTCGTCCGCGAGGACGCCGCATATCGCGTGACCGTCTCGGTGGGCGGCGAGCGCCTGGACGCGCTCGTCCGCGAGCCGCCCTCGGGGGAGCGGGTCGGGGTCCGGCTGCCACCAGACAAACTTATCACAGTTCGAGAACTGGGCCAGTAAATATTTGACCCGGCAGTGACGACCCCGACCATGAATCGTCGACGATTCCTCGGAGCGTCGGCCGCGGCCGGACTCGCCGGACTCGCCGGCTGTTCGACCGCCCTCGGGTCGGTCGCTCCACCAGAGGTGCCCGCACAGAAGCTCGAAAGCGGTGGCTGGAAACAGACGGCTGACGACCAGTACACGGTCTTCGAGAAGACGTTCGGCGGCGTGGACGTGACCGCCAAGGCCCACACGCTGACCTACCAGGACGCCGCGTTAAGCGAGAAGGTCAGCGCGGAGACGCTCGACCAGGTCAAAGGCCAGTTCGCCATCTTCTCGGCGACGCACGTCGACATGGCCCCGAACCTCGACAACCTGCCCATCGCGAAGGGGAAGATCCTCGACGAGACCGAGACGAACGCCCGCAAGCAGTTCGTCGACCGGATGCAGAAGGCGGGACTGAAGTCGGTGCAGCGAACGAACACCGGCACGCTCACCGTGGACACCGGCGAGGACGCCAGACTGACCGAGTACACCGCCGTCTTCCCGTTCCAGACCATCACCTTCCCCGTCAGCAAGGACAAGGAGATAACCATCGAGGGCGACCCGATAGGGGTGGCGGGGTCGCTCGCGGTCTGGCACCACGGCGACTACGTGCTGATCGCGGGCGGGGCCTACCCCGACCAGAACTTCTCGCGGCACATCCAAAAGCAGCTCTCCGAGGCCATCACGGTCACCGTGGACATCGACCTGGGCCTACAGCCCGACGCCTACGCCTCCGAGCTGCGGTCGCTCGTCACGGCCGTGCAGTGACCGACGGCCAGACTCTTATCCGCGGGCCGAGAACGAACCCCATGAGCTGGGCCGACCTCTTCGAGCGCGCCGAGGCGTACGAGACGAGCGTCGTGGAGATACGCGAGCGGCTCCGAGAGCACCGCGATGACTGAGCGGGCCGCACGCGTGGTGGCAGACGCTGACGTGCTGGCCGCCGACCTTCTCGTCGGCGGGGCGGCCCGCGAGGCCCTCGACCACGTCCGGGCGCACTCCTGGGTCACGCTGGTCACGAGCGACCCCCTGCTCGCGGACGCCGAGGCGGTGGTCGCCGACCTGGCCGACCCGGCGCTGGCACGCGACTGGCGCGAGAAGGTAGCGGAGCTCGGCGAGCGGGTCGCCCACCCGCCCGGCGACCAGCCGGCGCTCGCCTGTGCGTTGCACGGCGAGGCCGCCCACGTGCTCAGCTTCGACGAGTCGCTTCTGACGGCGGGGGCCGGGGCGGCGATCCGGACGCGAGTGGAGACGAGCGTCAAACGGCCGGACGCGTTCGCGACGCTGTTCGATCCGGCGAGTCTCTACGAAGCGGTCGGCGGCGGTTCGTACCCCGGCCCCGACCGCGATCCGCGGGCGTAGTCCCGGACGCCGCTTCGTACCGCAATCACGCCGCTTCGTACCGCAATCGGAGCGGCCGGGGCCACCTACAGGAGCGCGTACTCCACCAGCCGGGAGTGCGCCCGCCGGAGCCGCTCGGAGAGCGACTGGTCCGAGATGCCCATCTCGGCGGCGAGGTCGACCGCCGTCACGTCCCGCGGGACGTCGTAGTAGCCCTCCTCGTAGGCGCGAAGCAGCGTCTCGCGCTGCTGGGCGGTGAGACCCGGCCCATCCTCCTCGGTGTCCTGGCGCTGGCGGACGCCCGTCACCTCCAGCTTGACCCCGGAGTCCCGGCAGCGCTCGTGGAAGTCCGAGAGGGCATCGGAGGTGTTGAAGCGGATGACGAAATCGAATCCCTCGGCGGTCCCGGTGGCCGTGAGCACCGCCGCGTCCGTCTCGAGCAGGTGGCCGATGACGCCATCGGGCTGGCTCGCCCAGTCGAGCTTGTAGAGTCGGCGAGCGTCGGCCCGCTCGAGCTCGGTGACCCGCTCGACCGGCGACTGGGCCTCGAGGGCCGCGACGAAGTCCTCGCACTCGTTCGCGCCGTCGCGTACCCAGAGCATCGGCGTGAGCAGCCCGCCCAGCGGGACGACGCGGTCCAGCTCGATCTCGACGCTGTTCGTCTCGGGCACGGCCCGTGAGAACAGACAGTGCTCCCCCGGTACAGTAAACGTAGCTACGACACACATTCCCCTGTGTTTCCCCCGTGAGCTACGACGACACGGACCACCAAGTAAATAACTATCGTCGGACAGGTCCGTTCGGCCGGCTCCAGGGCCGTTCCGGGGCGTCTGGTCGATTCCGGGATGGCCGGTTGGTTCCGGGATGGCCGGTCGGTGCCCGCGCCGGTCAGCCGAGCAGCCAGAGGTTGTTGGCGGTGAGGACGGCGCCGACGAGCGCGAGACCGACCGGCGGCGCGTAGTACGCGAACAGGTCGTCCCAGACCAGCGCGCCGTAGCAGCTGACGAGCAGGCAGACCGCCACCCCCGCCAGCTTCAGCCCCACGAGGCCCGGGACGCCGTAGGTGGCGACGGCCGCCGCGACGAGCGGGTTGCCCTCCACGACCATCGGCTGTGTGGTCACGATCCGCAGCGTCGTGACGAGGTCGCCGACGCCGTAGGTCGCGACGGCGACCGCCCAGAGCGCGAGGAACTCGCCGCGGCGCCTGGCCGGGAGCGACCCGGCGAGTCGCGCCCGCACCGCCCCCAGTGGCCGCACCGCCGTCATCGGGGTTCCCCGTCGGCGAGCCAGTCGGCCAGCTTCGCCAGCGCCCGCCCGCGGTGGGAGAGTGCGTTCTTCTCGGCGGTGTCCATCTCGGCGAACGTCCGGCCGTCGTGCTCGAAGATCGGGTCGTAACCGAAGCCGCCCTCGCCGCGCGAGGCGACGATTCGACCCTGGATGGCCCCGGAGAACGTCTCGACCCGGACACCCGAGCCGTCGCGCCCGTCGGCGTCACTCCCACCGCCGTCGCTCGCTTCGGCGTCGTTCCCCTCGCCGTCCGCGTAGGCGACGACGCACCGGAACGCCGCCCGCCGTTGCGTCTCGCGCTCGACGAGCCGCCAGACGCGCTCGATTCCCAGCGTGTCCTCGACGTAGGCCGAGTAGGGACCGGGGAAGCCGCCGAGCGACTTGACGAACAGGCCGGCGTCGTCCACGATGACCGGGGTCTCGCCGCCGGCCGCCTCGAACGCCTCCCGCGCGCCGTGGGCCGCGATCTCGGCCAGGTCGTCGCTCTGGACCTCGACGTAGTCGTAGTCGAACTGCTCGACCGGCGTGATCTCGGCGAGGTAGGCCTCGGCCTCGCGGACCTTCCCCTCGTTGGTCGTCACGAACCGGAGCATACGAACCGTCGGACGGGCGAGGGAAAATCGCTTCCGGTCGGCACAGGAGAGAGCGGGAGTCAGGTCGGACAGAAGGAGCCAGATGGGACAGAAAGAAACAGAGTCAGAGAGAAGGAGCCAGGGCGGACAGAAGCTCCGAGAGGACCGCGTAATCGTCGAAGCGCGTGGTCCGTCGGGTCGGCGCTCGGCCGGAATCCGGTTCGTCAGTCGTCCTCGACGACGACCTCGACCGGCTGGTCCTCTGCCGCCTTCGCGGCCTTCCCCTTGTGGCTCTCGCGCTCCTGGTAGAGCAGCGCGCCGATCACGGCCAGGACCACCCACGAGCGCCAGGAGGCGAGGTTCAGCGTGTAGCCGATGCCGAAGGGCTTCTCGACGAGCATCCCCTCGCCGGGCTGCCAGTAGCTCGAGAGGAGCCGGCGGAGGTTCGGTCGCTCGAAGTTGTACGGGACGCCGAACAGTTCGCCCTTCGCGGGTTTGTCAGCCATGTGGGGTGATACGGTCGCCGAGGGTAAATCAGTTTGGGCCTGGCCGGTACCGGCCCCGGCCCTCGATCTCGCGCAACTGGTCGAGGACCCCGTGGTCGCCGGCCTCGCGGTAGGCGTCCTCGACGGCCGCGAGCAGAGGGGCCGGGTCGCCCGCGGTACCTGTCAGACTCTGGGCGAACACGTGGAGGTCCATCGCGTAGTCCTCCACGTCGTCGGAGTAGTAGCCCAGCCCGAAGTCGATGAGGTAGGTGCGGTGCGAGCGCGCCTCGTGCTCGTCCGCGCGACCGGTCGCGTCAGCGTCCCGACGGCTCACGCGCACGTTACGGGTCGTCGGGTCGCCGTGGACGAACCCGGCGCCGTGGATGGTCGCCAGGTGGCGACCGACGTCGGCGACGGCGGCGAGGGCCAGGTCGTCGGTGGCGCTCCGGGCCGGGTCGTCGTCCGGAGCCTCCCCGGCGACGTACTCGCGGAGGTCCGCGTCGCCCACCGTCTCGAAGGCGATGGCGAACGAATCGAGGTCGACGTCCGAGACGACCGGGGTGGGGACGCCGGCGCGCCGCGCCTCGCTGGTGAGTCGCACCTCCTCTCTGGTGCGACGCCGACGCAGTCGCTCGTCGAGGGCGGGGTGGCGGTAGGCCTTCGGCCGCCGACGCTTGTAGACCCGGGACGGGCCAAGTTCGACCGTCGCCTCGGCACCCCGGACCGCCGACTCGTCGGCCGCCCCGCCGCCGTGCTCGCGCCAGGGCTCCGCCTCCCGCCAGGTCACGGGCACCTGGTCGGGGCGGAAGTCGGGGTCCACCGCCGACTCCTCGACGGGGAGCGTATCGTCGGCGTCGTACATCTTCGCGCCGAGGATCGCGATCATGCCGGCGTTGTCCCGGAGGAAGCGCGGGTCCGGGGCGTAGAAGCTGGCCGCGCGCGCCTCGCACATCTCCGCGAGCATCTCGCGGAGGCGGGCGTTCTGGCCGACCCCGCCGCCGAGGACGAGCTCGTCGCTGCCGGTCAGCGAGAGCGCCCGCTCGGCGACCTCCGCGAGCATGGCGAAGACGGTCTCCTGGAGCGAGAAGCAGACGTCCTCGACGGGGGTGTCGTCGTCGTAAGCCTGCTTGGCCGCGCTCATGATGCCCGAGAAGGAAAAATCCATGCCCTTGACCACGTAGGGCAGCGGGACGTACTCGCCGTCGGCCGCGTGCGCCTCGACCTTCGGCCCGCCGGGGTGGGACCAGCCGACGTGGCGGGTGAACTTATCGAGGGCGTTGCCGACGCCCGTGTCCATCGTCTCGCCCAGCACCCGGTAGCGGCCGTTTCGGTAGCCGAGGACGTGGGCGTTCGCGCCGGAGGCGTTCAGGCAGACCGGCGAGTCGAAGCCCGACTGGTGTCGGCCGACCTCGAGGTGGGCGACCATGTGGTTGACGCCGACCAGCGGCACGTCGAGCGTCCCCGCCAGCGAGCGGGCGGTCGTCCCGACGATGCGCAGGCAGGGGCCGAGTCCCGGCCCCTTCGAGAACGCGACGGCGTCGACGGGCGGGCGCTCGTCGTCGGCCATCGCCGCGGCCTCGTCGAGCGCCGTCTCGACGACGCGCGGGATAGCCTCGCGCATGTGCTCGGCCGCCTCGCGCGGGTGGATGCCGCCGCTCTCGGGCTGGTAGGGGTCGCTCTCGACGAAGACGGCGTCGGTCCCGGAGTCGTACACCGCCGCGCTGGCCGCCCAGGCGGTGCCCTCGATTCCGAGGATCCGCATCCGGCCTAGTCCCACTCGGTGTAGCCGCACTTCCCGCAGTGCTTGCGGTCGGCGTGCTCCGCGAGGAAGGTGTCGCCGCATCGCGGGCAGCGCTCCTTTTCGGTCTCGCCGCCCTCGTAGTACTCGCCCCGGGCCATCACTCCTCGACCTCCTCGCTCTCGGCTTCAGCTTCGGCCTCTGCTTCAGCTTCCTCGCTCTCGGCTTCCTCGCTCTCGGCTTCTGCTTCGGCTTCCTCGGCCTCTGCCGCGGCCTCGGCTCCGCCCTCGCCGTCGGCGGCGATCTTGTTCCGCTGGAGCATGTAGTCCTGCTCGACGTCGCGGGCGGCGTCCGGCGAGTCGTACACCTTGGCGTAGCCGACGGTCCGGCGCATGCCGAACTTGGTGTCGAGCTTGTGGACGACGACCTCGTCGCTTTCCTTATCGAGCTTGGCCGCCAGGCTGTCGCGGATCGAGAGCCGGGAGGGCGTCGCCTCGTCGTGGACCATCTCGAACTGCACGTCCGTCCGGTGGAGCAGGGGGTTTTCCTCCTGTTCGATGATTCCGATCTCCATAGTCAGTTAGCGATATATTCGCCCGGAACGCTGTAAAAGGATTTCGATGCGGTGGCTCCGGCGACCCCGGGATAGGTGGCGCGGCGCAGGCGGTTTCCGGCGGGGTCCAGGACCGGCTCCCACGCGAATCGGCGGCTTTCCCCGGTGCGAACCGAGGGACGTTCCGACGCCGACCGGGGAAGTCAGGGACCGAATCGGCCGGCCGTCGCCCGGACCGTCGCGGCCGGAGCCGTCGTCGAACGACCCGACCTCCACGGTGACCGGTGCCCGGCCGGTCGCGACCGGTTGTAAGTCATTGTAAGCCTCTGTAAGTCCGTGTGAGTCGCCGACGACGGCCGGTCGGGCGACCGACGACGTGCAGGGCGACGTCCGAGCGTCCAGCCAGCCGACGGGCCACCTGCCAACCGACCGGCGTCTGTTCGGAAGCTTCACAGCAGCCGGCGGACGAACAGCCGAGAAGCGCGCGAGTCAGGTCAGGGGGCCGTTCGGTCCACCAGCGCCCAGAACTCGTCGGTCGTCTCCATCCGTTCCAGCAGCGCGCGCACCGACGTCCGGCGCTCGGCCGTCACGGTCGCGCGGACCATCCCCTCGCCGGGCTGCCCGTAGACGACGGTCGCGCCCTCGGGCGCGAGCAAGAAGAGGGGGAGTGCGGCCAGGTCCTCCTCGCCGTCCACGACGACGAGGACGGTCTCGTCGCTCGCCACGGCGTCGACCAGCGCGGAGACCAGGGCCGCCGAGAGCGTGGCCGCCTCGTTCGACACCTCGACCCGGCAGTCGAGGGCGGGCAGGCCCGCGCGCACCTCCTCGGTCACCGTCTCTCGCTCGGTCTGGCCGTCGACAACGGCGAGGTCGAGGGTCGCGCCGGCCGCCGCGAGGTGGTAGGTCACCACGTCGCCGACCGCGAGCAGGGGCCGGCCGGCGTCCGCCAGGAGCGCCTCGGCGTCGGTGAAGACGGGGCCGAGCGGGGCTTTCAGCTCGCCCCGCAGGTCGGCGGGGAGCCCGAGGACGGTCTCCTGGGTCACGAAAACACCCCTCCTGTCTCAGCGGTCGTCGGACGCCGCCCGGGCGGCTGAGACACGGAGAACCCCCGTTCAGCGCACCTTCAGGGCGTACCGGCCCGCCTCGGTGACGCCCATCTTCTCGGCGATCTCGCTCTTCTCGGGGTGGGCGATGATGACGTAGCCCGCCCAGTCCTCCGTCAGCGTCGTGGAGTTGCAGACCGGGCAGGTGTCCTGGTCGGGGTCGACCACGCTGTGGCAGTCCCGGCAGGCCAGGCGCTTCGAGGCCATCTACTCGCCCTCCACGACGCCCTCGTTCTCCCGTTTCTCCCGGAGCCAGCCGTGCTTTCCCAGCCCGGGCTGCTTGGCCGTCAGCCCGATCTTGCTCTCGCGCGGGTTGCGCTCGTCGATGCTCTTCGTGACGATGCGCGCCCGGACCGAGTCGCCCACGCCGAGCGCCTTGTTGGACTCGCGGGAGGCAAGCTGCTGGTTCTCGTCGTCGAAGGCCAGGTACTCATCGGAGATCTGGGAGACGTGAAGCAGGCCGTCGACCGGCCCGATGCCGACGAACGCCCCGAAGCTCACGACCTCGACGACCTCGCCGTCGACGACCTCCTGCATCTGGGGATCGAAGGTGAGCGCGTCGAACTCGGCCTCGTAGTAGACGCCGGGCCGGTTCGGCAGGACGGCGCCGGTGCCGATGTCGAGGACCTCGGTGACCGTCACGACGGACCCGACGTCCTCGTCCATTCGGCCCTCGAGTTTGTCCTGCAGGAGTCGTTTCACCAGGTCCGGCGAGACGTCTGCCAGATACTGCGGAGGTACTTCGACCGTGTCCTTGAGCCTGACTCTCTTGTACATGCTACGGTTGAGTGCGTACCAGTTTATTCCGGCCCCTTAAATGAATTACCGGTGCGCCCGCGGCGAGCAGGCGCTCCTTGAGGGGCACGTCGTTAGTGACGACGGCGTCGACCTCGCCGCGCCCGGCGAGCTCGAGCAGCGCGTCGTCCGCGTACTGTGCGTCGGTTTCGACGGTCCGACACCGCTCGGCGGCGAGGTCCGACCCGACGCTGGCGGCCGTGGCCTCCGCGCCCGCGCCCGCCGCGTGTGACCGGAGCTCCTCGACGACCGCGCGGGGCACGACGGCCTCGTACTCGCCGAGCAGGCGTTCGAGTTCGTCGAAGACGCGAACGCCGGTTTCGACCGGCGCCATGAGTGCGCTCGTGTCCATTGCCACGACCGTCATTCCACCAGGGTGCCGACGCCGATGAGCCGCCAGCGGGCACCCACACGGCGGTTGATGGCGATCTTCGCGCCGACGGGGGCGCAGACGGGGCGTTTCAGCGCGACCTCGCACTCGCCCTGCCGGGCGCTCGTGACCGCGCCGACGGTCGTCGCGGTGCCGACGGTCAACATCAGCGGCTCGTTCGTGCTGATCTCCTCGACCGTCTCCTCGGCCGACGCGCCGACGATGCGCTCGAGGAGGTCGACCTGCATGGTGAACTGGCGCCAGACCGGCGGAAGCGTGCCCGGCGTCCCGGCCACCTGCCCGGCCAGGGCGTCGCCCTTGGTGAGACTGGGGTCGAGCCCGGTGCCGACGCCGAGCAGGCCGCCGGGGCCGACCTCGGAGACGAACTCGCCGCCCGCCTGCAGCGAGCGGACGACCGTCTGGATGGAGCGCCACTCCGTCTGGCCGCCCTCCTCGACCTCGCGACCGGGGCGGATCTCGATGTCGTCGTCGGTCGCGAGCCGACCCTGGACGAGCGAGCCGCCCACGACCCCCCCGAGCAGCCCGTCCCAGGTCGTGCCGGGCTTGTTGATGTCGAAGCTGCGGGCGACGTACATCATCGGGTCGTCGTCGGGGTCGCGCTCGGGCGTCGGGATCGACTCTTCGATGGTCTGGATGAGCAGGTCGACGTTGACCTCCTGCTCGGCCGAGATGGGCACGATGGGCGCGCCCTCGGCGACCGTGCCCTCGACGAACTCCTGTATCTGCCGGTAGCTCTCCTCGGCGGTCTCCCGGTCGACGAGGTCGACTTTGTTCTGGGCGATGACGATGTTCTCGATGCCGATGATGTCCAGGGCCATCAGGTGCTCTTCCGTCTGGGGCTGGGGCACCGGCTCGCTCGCGCTGACGACGAGCACGGCGCCGTCCATGATGGCCGCCCCGGAGAGCATCGTCGCCATGAGCGTCTCGTGGCCCGGCGCGTCCACGAACGAGACGGTCCGAAGCACCTCGGTCTCGACGTCGTGGGTCGGGCACGTCTCCGCGACGGTGAACGCCGCCGGCGGCTCACACTCCGGGCAGCGCCGGAACGTCGCGTCGGCGTAGCCCAGCCTGATGGAGATCCCCCGCTTCATCTCCTCGGAGTGCTGGTCGGTCCACTCGCCCGAGAGCGCGCGGACCAGCGTCGTCTTGCCGTGGTCCACGTGCCCGACCAGGCCGATGTTCACCTCCGGTTTCCGGTTGGTTCCTGCCATGCAGTAATCTTGTCGTGAATTCGCCCCGAGCGACTGATAAACCTACTGTTCTGGACTTTCGCTTCCGGGACGCGAGCCGCCGACCGCCCCGCGTCGTCAGTCGGTCCCCCGTCGGCCCGGCGATAGACTTACCACGTCATTCCGACTCGTCTCGGGCATGGAGCCGGTCGTCGACGACCGTCGTGGGCGCCGTCGGTCGCGGGGTCGACGGTCACGGGGTCAACGGTCGCGGGGGACGAACGCGTGCTAGAGGAGCTGTTCGTCCGGCTCGCCGGCGGGAACCCCGTCCTGCTCGGGCTACTGGGTGGGCTCGTCATCGCCGGGTTCAACGTGGCCGGCGCGCTCGTCATCGTCGTCTGGCGGGACCCCTCGGAGCGGGCGCTCGACGGGGCGCTCGGCTTCGCCGCCGGCGTGATGCTCGCCGCCAGCTTCACGAGTCTGATCCTCCCCGGCATCGAGTACGCCAGCGCGGCGGGCTACGCGGGCCTCCGGCTGTTCGGCTTCGAGGTGGCGGGCCTGCTCCCCGTCCTCGTCGGCTTCGTCCTCGGCGTCGCCGTGCTCGACCAGGCCGACCGGTGGGTGCCACACGTCCACCTGTTCATCACGGGACGCGTCCGCGAGGACCGCGGCCTCCCCGTCGAGAGCACGACAAACGGCGGCATCCAGGCCCAGGCCGACCAGAGCCGGCTCGCCGGCGTCGTCCTCTTCATCGTCGCCATCACCCTCCACAACATGCCCGAGGGGCTGGCCGTCGGCGTCGGCTTCGGCTCGGGCGACGTGGGCAACGCCATCGCGCTGATGCTCGCCATCGGCATCCAGAACGTCCCCGAGGGGCTGGCCGTCGCCGTGGCCGCCCGGAACGCCGGCCTCGGGAGCCTCTTCTACGCGGCCCTGACGGGCGTTCGCGCCGGCCTGGTCGAGATCCCTCTCGCCGTCTTCGGCGCGTGGGCCGTCTCCCTGGTCACCCCGCTCCTGCCGTACGCGATGGGCTTCGCGGCCGGTGGGATGCTGTTCGTCATCAGCGACGAGATCGTCCCGGAGACCCACTCCCGGGGCCACGAGCGTGCGGCGACCCTCGGCACGATGGCCGGCCTGCTCGTCATGATCGCCCTCGACGTGGCGCTCGGGTGACAGCCGCGACGCTTTTGGCCCCGCCCGGTCAACCCGGTCCCGTGCGAGAGTTCGCCTTCGAACTCCGGCTCTGCGCGCACCTCGAGGCGACCCGCGACGGCGTCGTCAGCCGCCAGCTCGGCGCGAGCGTCCACGGGGGCGGGGCCAACCGCGTGATGGACGTGGTGCTGGTCGAGCCGGGCCCGGAGTTCGAGGCCCGGACGCGACTCACGGGCCGGACCATCCCCGCCGCCGCCATCGAGAGCGACGTCGGCGTCGGGCGGTGGCGCACGGTCCGTGAGGTGACCGACGGCTCGCCGGAGTCCGCCCGCCGCGTCGCCGACCGCGCCGTCGAAGCCGGCTTCTTCGAGCGCGAGCGCCGAAACGGCCGCGAGGTGGTCCGCCAGGTCGTCCGGTACCCCGACTGGTGTGGGCGACTCGTCGGCATCGAGAACAAGCCCGACCTGGGGGAGCCCGGCGACCTGGAGACCCAGCTCCGCAAGGACGTCGCCCTCGGGCTCTTCGACGAGGTCGTCCTCGCCACCGAGTCCTACGTCACCGGCGCGCACCGCAACCGCCTCCCCGAAGCGGTCGGCATCTGGCGGCTCCACTTCGAGGAGCCCGAGCCCATCGAGGTCGTCCGGGAGCCGACGCCGCTCGCCACGGACGAACCCGGCGTCGACCTGCTGGAGACCCACCCCGCCCGGACCGACATCCGGGTGGTCGCGCCCGAGGCCAAGGCCCGCAAGCGCCGTCGCATCGCCGAGCGCGCCTACGGCAAGGGCTGGCGGACGTACGAACTGCCGGAATGCGCCCAGGTCGAGGTCGAGGACGACAGCCTGCCCTTCTGTGCCTGGAAGGGACGGCTCGTGGACCCGGCCAGCGAGTGCGGCCCGGCCTGCGCCGGCCACGAGCCGGCAGACCCGCCCGACGTCGACCTCGCCGAAGTGCGCGAGCGTCGGACGGCCTGGGTCGCTGACCCGGCGGGGGCGGCCAGACGGCAGGCGGGACTGGACCGGTTCGGCTGAGGGGTCGGCAGGCCGGGAGGAGGGAGGTCCCGGTGACGAGCGACGCGCTCAGTCGTCGGCGACCGCCGACTCGGCGTCCAGCCTCTCGGGTGCGACCGGCGCGAAGCGGACGATGGCGTCGAAGCGCTCGTCAGCCAGCCGGTCACCGCTCGGGATGGCCCGGGCCGGGCGCTCCCGGAGTTGCTCGTCGACGAACCGCCGGGCGACCAGTGCCTTCCGGGCGTCGTCCGCCTCGTCGAGCTGGGCCTGGGCCGCCTCCAGGAGGAGCGCGGCCGCGAACACGTCGTAGACGAGGTCGGCCAGTCGCTTGGCGTACAGCTGGGCGTAGTCGCCGTCCTCGGCAGCGAGCGTCGCCAGGCTCTCGCCCAGATCGGCGAAGGCGGCGGCGACGGTCTCGGCGTCGTCGGCGAGCAGGGGGTGGGTTGCGACGTCGAGGCGGCGCTGTATCTCGACCAGGAGCGGCTCGTGGGCGTCCTCGCGGTCGAGCGCCCGGAGCACGTCGAGGGCCATGACGTTCGACGGGCCCTCCCAGATGGGGAGCACCTGGGCGTCGCGGAGCAGGCGCTCGGTCACGAAGTCGGCGACGTAGCCGTTGCCGCCCAGGATCTCCATCGCGTAGGAGGCGACGTCGACCGCGAGCCGGCCGGTCCGGTACTTGGCGACGGGGACGAGCAGCCGCACGAGCCGGTAGGCGTCGCGGTCGGGCTCACCCGCGCGGCGGGCCCGCTCGCGGCGGTCGAACTGTCTGGCCGCCTCGAAGGTGAACGCGACGCCGGCCTCGTGCGCGACGGCCATGTCGACCAGGTCGGCACGCATCAGTGGATGGTCGTCGAGGGTCGTCCCGAACGCCTCGCGGTTCGCGGCGTGGACCTTCGCCTCCAGGAGCGCCCGGCCGGCGAGCCCCACCGACCCCATCGCGTTCGCCAGGCGTTCGACGTTGAGCATCTCGGCCATCTGCCGGAAGCCCGCGTCGGGGTCGCCGACCAGGTAGGCCTCGGCGCCCTCGAGTTCCATCTCTCCCGTGGGGACGCTGATGGTCCCCAGCTTGTCCTTGAGTCGGCGGTAGCGCACGTCGTTCAGGTCGCCGTCGGGGGTCGTCCGCGGGAGGCAGAACAGCGAGAGCCCGTCGGTTCCGGCCGGGGCGTCGGGGCGGCGGGCCAGCGCCACCGCCCCCTCGGCGTCGATGTTCGAGCAGAACCACTTCTCCCCGGTCAGGTGCCAGACGTCGTCCACCGCGGTCGCCGACTCCTCGTCGCCACGCTCGGCGGCCGCGCCCGCCGGCTCGGCGACCGTCTCGGTCCGCCCCACGTCGCTGCCGCCCTGCTTCTCGGTCAGGAACATCGCACCCTGGATGGACTCGTCGTAGTCCCGGGTGGTCAGGCGCGCAAAGCGCTCACGGAAGAACGCGTCCCGGGCCGACGCGCCGTTCCCGGGTGCCTCGTCCGCGTCCGTGAACGTCTCCAGGACGTGCGCCGCGCCGAGGGTCATCGCGATGGGGCAGGTCAGGCCGAGGTCGGCGTAGGTCAGCAGGTAGAGCATCGCCAGACTGTGGGCGAACGGGAGCCGCTCGTCCCGGCCCGGGGGCGCGTGGAAGCTGTCCGCGAGGACGCCGTGCTCGAAGACCAGCCGCTCGTTCTCGAACTGCGCGGGGTGGTACTCGACCTCGTTTGCGAGCTCGCCGTTCGCGTCGTAGGTGGAGAGCGTCGGGCCGTGCCGGTCGACGACGTCGGCGTTGTCCGCGATGGTGTGGCCGACGACCTCGCCGAAGGCGGCGAGTCGGTTGGCGCTCCACCCGTAGGTCCCCGCGTCGAGGAGCCGCCGGAGCTCCGACCGGAGGGCGGGGTCGGCGTCCCAGTAGTTGACGTGCCGCCCCGCGTCGAGTGCGGCGTAGTCGATGGGTCGGTCCATACCGGAGATTGGTGGCGAACCGACATATAGGGCCACGGTGGGTCGTGGCGTGACCGCTGGGAAGCGTATCGTCGGTGGGCGAGCGCGGCCGACAGAGTCGCCCTCCGCCGTCGTCCACGGTCGCCCACCGGCGACGAACGGTGAACGTTTTTATGGAGTACTGCGAGAGCATCGTAGAGATGCCGCAGGCCACGTCGCCGAGGGGCGGACGAACGCCGAAGGAACGCGAACGGACGCCGACCGAATCACCAGCGCGGAGACCGACAGCGGGGGCGAGCAGATGAGCCTCCTCGACGTCGCCGACCTGGACGCGGGCTACGGCGACCTCCAGATCCTCGACGGGGTGGACCTGTTCGTCGAGGCGGGCGAGTACGTCACCATCGTCGGCCCGAACGGGGCCGGGAAGTCCACCGTGATGAAGAGCATCTTCGGGCTGACCAGCCTGATGGGCGGGACCGTCACGTTCGACGGGTCGGACATCACGGGCATGAAACCCGAGGAGGTCATCCACGAGGGGCTGGGCTACGTCCCGCAGAACGACAACATCTTCCCGAGCCTCTCGGTGCGCGAGAACCTGGAGATGGGCGCGTACATCTTAGACGAGGTGCCCGAGGCGACGCTCGCGTCGGTGTTCGAGCGCTTCCCCATCTTAGAGGAGCGAAGGAACCAGAAGGCGGGCACGATGAGCGGCGGCCAGCGGCAGATGCTCGCCATGGGCCGGGCGCTGATGCTCGAACCCTCGCTGCTGATGCTCGACGAGCCCTCGGCCGGCCTGGCGCCCGACCTCGTCGAGGAGATGTTCGACAAGGTCGACGAGCTGAACGACGCGGGCACGGCCGTCCTCATGGTCGAGCAGAACGCCAAGAAGGCGCTCCGGCGCTGCGACCGCGGCTACGTCCTCGCCCAGGGGGAGAACCGCTACGTCGACGAGGGGACGGTGCTCCTGGAGGACGAGGAGGTCCGACAGGAGTTCCTCGGCGGGTAGGTCGGGCGAGGCAGGCCGCTCGAACCAGCTCTCGGCGAGCGGGCGGAATAGTGCTCCGTGGGCGGGCGAACCCCGCGGGTCAGGCCGTGGGTTCGACGTTCTGGTTCACCCGGAAGCGGTTCTCCGGGTCCCACTCGTTTTTGAGCTCGACGAGCCGGTCGTAGTTGTCGCCGTAGGCCGCCCTGACCCGTGCCTGGCCCTCCTGGCTCAGGAAGTTCACGGCCACCCCGTCGGTCGCGTACGGGGCGATGGCCTCGTGGACCTCGCGGGCCCACGCCACGTGCGCGTCGTCCTCGGCGGGGTCCTCCCACCGGGGGAAGACGTTGAAGGAGAACGCGGCGCCCCGGTTCCAGTACGCCGTCGCGTCGGGCTCGACCCGCGAGATGGCCCCGCCCAGGTGCTCTAACACGATCTGGGTCAGCGGCGACTCCATCGTGGCGGCCCGCTCTACCACGACGTCGATGGCCTCGTCCGGGAGCGGGTCCACCAGCTGGGTCTTCCAGTAGTTCCGGTACCCCGGGACGAGCATCTCGTCGAGCATCCCCTGGGCGGCCGTGAAGGGCATGGGCTGGACGACGTCGGCGATGGGCTCGCCGTACGCGCGGAGCGGCTCCAGGACCCCCTTGCCCTCGTCGAGGTCGCCCGAGTAGCACAGCACGGAGGCGACCACTTTCGTCCCGTGGACCGCCTCCGGGAGGAACGGGACCGGCGGCGCGGTCAGGACCGCGGCGTAGCAGACGAGTTCGTCCGGCGCATCGGCCACGAAGTCGCGGTGGAACCGGAGGTGCTCGGCCGCGTCCTCGAACGGGTGGACGACCATCCCGCCCAGCACCTCGGGGCCGACCTCGTGGAGGTCGAACTCGAAGGACGTGACGACCCCGAAGTTCCCGCCGCCGCCCCGGAGGCCCCAGAAG
>Ga0102959_1000077_pt1 | contig 31234 bp, 41 predicted proteins | sample SalPonF2_B_D2_MG_FD_84520 | JGI IMG/M metagenome (GOLD analysis project Ga0102959, IMG submission 84520) | Salt pond soil microbial communities from South San Francisco under conditions of wetland restoration - Salt Pond MetaG SF2_B_D2_MG ...
CCGGGTGACGGGCCCCAAATCGCACCGCCTAAATGTCCGTAAGCGAGGGCACACTCCGGATAAGCTCGACCTACGACCGGGACGCCGGCCGGCTCGGACTCCGTCGACACGGTCGAGAACGCGCGACACGCCCAGCCTCGACCGCTGACACTCGTCTTCGTGGCGCGCAGTGACGCCCCCGACAGCGCGGCGTTCGGGGCCACAGCGACAGCGCGGTGTTCGGGACCACAGTCGCTCACCCCAGCGTTCACACGTCGCAAGCGGCCGCGGCCAGATACGGCCGCCTCGCCGGCACCGTCCGGGCCATGACCACGACACGTAAGGAGGCAGACGGAGGAACCGTCGAGAGACGGCCGTCGGGACAGAAACGGCACCTCGCAACCACCGGGGGCGACGGGATGGAATCGGCGTTGTGATCTTTTGTAACCGTTTGTAAGTCGTTGTAAGTCTGCGTAGTCGTCGATTTATCGCATCGTTCGTCCGTGGTGGGGACTGTCGTCGGGGTTCCGCCGACGGCCGTCGGTTGCTAGCTACGGGGTCCGTCGCTGGTCGGCAGCGGTGTCCGTGGACGGGTTGGTATCGCATCTGGCCACCAGAGCGTACACGAAGACTGGTGACACGCTGGACGATTCGTCGAACGGTCCCCTCACGGGTGACAGAGCCCCATCGATCCGACTTCGAGTTCCGGTCGCGCTGCCTCTGCCCGCGAGTACGTACAGAGCCCTCCACGCATCTGGACCGTCGCCGCTCGGTGCCGTCGGCGCCCGGAGGCGTCCGTCACAGTGGCTCATCGCAGTCCGTCGAACAGTCACAGTGGCTCGACGCGGTCCGTCGAACAGCTCGATAGAAAACGTCGTGACTGGTGGCTCGGTTCCGAGACTGTCCGCCGGCTCGCGGTCAGACCGGGGCGCCCGCCAGGTCCGGGGACAGGGACCCAGCCGCGCCCGGACTCACGTCGCTCGACGCGTTCACCGCGGCGGTGGTCGTCGTCGTGGTCGGCGCCTCTGTCGTGTTCCCGACGGCGGTCGTGTTGTTGGCCCCACCTGTTCCCGGTCCCGCACAGCCTGCGAGTACGAGCACGGCCACGAGTGCGACCGCGATTAGTTTCACTCTCATTGTCTGCTACCCGTGGGGAACTTGTCTGGATTATTCGATAAAAGGGGTCAATCGTTCCGAACCGTTACGCACCGTTGTCCGCTGTCGATTCGCGGACCGCCCGGGAGCGATCCCCGCTCCGGGCCGTCGCCGTGGAACCGACCGGGTCTCGCGTGTGAGTCGACCTGACGTCGAGACGCGGGCCACCGAAAGTAAGGGTTCCCAAACCAAACGGTGGTCACCGGCCGAGTCGTCGAGCCGCTCGACGACGTCGTACTGACCGTGGGGGTCCAGCGGGTCGGTAGCGAACCCGAAACGTCCTAAAGGGGGCGGCGCGAACGTCCCGCCATGGCAACGACGACGATCAGCGTCGACGGAATGACCTGTGACGGCTGTGAAGAGGTCGTAGTGAGCGCCCTGTCGGAGGTCTCCGGCGTCGAGGAGGCGACGGCAGACCGCGAGGACGGCACCGCGACCGTGGACGGCGACGCCGAGGTGGAGGAACTGCTCGAAGCCATCGATTTCGCCGGGTACGACGGCACCTACGACGACGGCGAGGCCGACGAAGCCGACGAGGAGTAGCGCGGCGGTTCTCGAATCGACGGTACTCGACTCGTCTCGTCCGTCCGAACTCATCTGGCCCCTGTCCGCCCTGGGGTCCATCCCGTCTCCGGTCCTGCAGTGTGAGTCCGACCGGCGACTCAGAAGTGGAATCCGAACCGGTCGTGTAGCTCGTAGGCCGCCGTGCCCCACGTGTAGTTCGCGCCCGGCCACCAGGTCCGGGCGTCGTTGAACCCGCAGATCATGAGGTGGTCGTCGGGATGCTCGGGGTCGGGGTGGAAGGTGACCGACCCGCTGTCGCCGTCGTCCATCGACGACTCGTCGCCCCACTTCAGCTGTCCGGTCTTGCACGTCTCGCCGACGAAGCAGGTGACGCCGTCGACCCCCTTGATCGGCCCGGTCGTGTAGCCGCTGATGGCGCCGACCTTCGCCAGCGGCTCGCCCCGGGCCTGGAGGTCCGCGAGCCCCCAGCGGGTGAACTGGCCGACGACGGTCGACGGCGAGACGCCGACGAGTTCGCTCTTCGGCGCGTAGCCGTCGACCGGCTGGACCCTGACGGTGTCGACGTGCGGGTAGCCGGCCACGACCTCGCCGATGCGGTGGCGGCCCGCCGGCCCGTCCAGGTCGAGTGCGTGGCCCACGTGCTCGGTTCGCTTCGTTCCCGCCGCGCCGTAGAGGTGGTTCGCCGTCGCGAAGAACGGCGGCACCTCGACCGCCCCGTGACCGGCATTCGAGCGGTACATGGCCGGCGCGAGCGTCCCGGCGAACCGGTCTCCGGCGCAGAACACACCCCCGGCGACGAGGTGCTCGGACGGGTCGGCCGTGTAGATGGGGTGGAGCGGCTCGTGGTCGCGCGGCGGCAGGTCGTTCAGCACGTCGACCTCGAAGTCGATGCCGTCGAACGCCAGACTGGAGAGCAGATCGAAGAGCCTGGACTTCGCGTCCTCGGAGGCGGCGTGGACCGAGAGCCCGGCGGTGTACTCGTCGTAGCTTCCGGGGATCACGAACGCGCCGAGGATGCCGCCGAGCCCCCAGTTCGCCAGGCGAGTCCGGAACGAGAACGCCCGCTCGACCCGGTCGTACCACGCCGCCGGGACGGACTTCGTCCGGGGCTCCAGGGACTGCGGGTCCGTCGGGTCGCGCCTGGCGTAGCCGTAGACGATAGTGACCTCCCCACCCTCCGCCGCCGGGCGGTCCCCCCGCTCCGTCGGCGGGCGGTTCCCGTCGTCGTGCGCCTGGACCGTCTGGACGCAGAGCCCGCCGGCCAGGAGCGTCTGTACGAACCGCCGTCTCCTCACGCCGCCGACGTGCGAGCGCTGTGCCCGCTCCGGCGTCGAATCAGTCGCGTCTGTCATCCCCCTCCCCCGACACCGTCCCTGGCGACGGGAACCGTAATCTATCGACGACTACGTTTCACGGGGTAACGCGGGGTTGTCGAGAATATCCGGCACGTAACACCCTCGACTCGCTGGTAACGACGCGTTGGCGAGCGCTAACGACGGCTTATCCGGTCGAGCGAACTGACCGCGGGGAACGGCGAACCTCGCGTTCGTGTCGAGCGAACGTGAAAGTGCTCTCAGTCGTCCGACTCGGCGGCGGCCGCCTCGCCGGTCGCGCGCTCGGCCACGCCGCCGCCCTCGAGGTAGTCGTCGGCGTCGATTGCCGCCTTACACCCCATGCCGGCCGCGGTGACCGCCTGCTGGTAGTGGAAGTCCACCACGTCGCCCGCGCCGAAGACGCCGGGGACGTCGGTCGCGGTCTGGCCAGCGCCCTTCCCGCCCTTCGTCACGATGTAGCCCTCGTCGTCGAGTTCGACGCCCGTGTCCGCGAGGTAGTCGGTGTTCGGCGTGTGACCGATGGCGAGGAACACCGCGCCGACGTCCATCTCGAAGGTTTCGGTCTCCGAGTCCTCGAGTCTCTCGGTCGGGTGGCCCTCGGGGTTGCGGACGAGCGAGACGGTCTCGACCCCCTCCTCGGGCGAACCGACGATCTCCGTGACCTCCGTGTTCCGGAGGATCTCGATCTCCCCGTCGTCGACTTTCTCCTGCACCCGGTCGATCCAGTAGTCCTCCGCGCGGAACTCCTCGCGGCGGTGGACGATGTAGACCGTCGAGGCGAACTTGGTGAGGAAGCTGGCCTCCTCCATCGCGGCGTCCCCGCCGCCGACGACGAGCATCTCCTCGTCGCGGAAGAACGCGCCGTCGCAGGTCGCGCAGGTCGAGACGCCGTAGCCCATGAGCTCGTCCTCGCCGGGGATTCCCAGCGTGCGGGCGCTCGCGCCGCTGGCCGCGACGACGGCGTCCGCGGTGTAGACGTCGCCGTTGGTGAGTTCGACCCGGAACGGGCGGGTCGTGTCGTCCACCGACTCGACGACGCCGTTTTTGACCGTCGCGCCGAACCGGCTGGCCTGCTCTTTCATGTTGTTGACCAGGTCCGGACCGGAGATCCCCTGGGGGAAGCCGGGGTAGTTGTCCACTTCGGTCGTCAGGGTGAGCTGACCGCCAGGCTCGCCGCCCTCGAGCACCAGGGGCTCGTTGTTCGAGCGCGCCGCGTAGATGGCCGCCGTCAGCCCGGCGATGCCCGTCCCGGCGATCAGGAGCTTGCGGTGCTCGACGGCCTCGTCGCCGCCGTCGGCGACCGCGAGCCCCAGCTTGTGGTCGAGTTCGCCAGCCTCGTCGAGGGCGTGCGTCTCGTCCCAGCCGCCGATCAGCTCGTCGTCGATGAACACCTCCGGGGCCGTCTCGCGGCCGTTCGCGCGCTCCACCATCTCCTCGAACAGCTCGGGGTCGCCGGAGACGTTGTAGAGCTCGTACTCTACGCCCTTCGAGTCGAGGAGGTCCGTCGCCCACTCGCAGTAGGGACAGGCGTCCTTGCAGTACACCTCGACGAACGGCTGTTCGGTCATACCGCAATATCCTCCGTCGAGGCGTATTTAGCTTGCGCTGTCCGTCAGGGTCGCCGCTACCCGCGTCACGTCATCCCCTACCGCGGCGGGTCGGCCGGTTCGTTGCCCTCGTCCGGTCACCCCCGCGACGCTCTCCGGGCGCAGCGAAGCGCTTACCTCGCTCCCGTCACACTCTCGGGTATGGCCGACCTCGTGGAGAAGACCGACCGGTACGAGCGCCTGCTCGCCGAGGCGCTCGCCGAGATCGACCCCGTCGCGCCCGAGGGGACCCCGCTCGCGGCGGCCGCCGCGGAGTTCGAGGAGATGGCGGCCTCGTACCTCCAGGACGGTCGTCACTTCCGCGACGGAGGCGACCTGGTGAACGCGCTCGCCGCGTTCTCCTACGGCCACGCCTGGCTCGACGCCGGGGCCCGCATCGGGCTGTTCGCCGTCCCGACGGACGGCCACCTGTTCACGGTCTGACCGGACAGCAGACCGACACCCGGTGTGCTTACAAGGGTCCCAGGAGTGGAACCGTACGATGGAGAGCGTTCTGTGGTACGTGCTCACAGGGACGCGGGGCGGGAAGAACCGCGTGCGCATCCTCAGGACCGTGGCCGAGCGCCCACGGAACGCCAACCAGCTCGCGGAGGAACTCGAGTTGGACTACAAGACGGTCCGTCACCACCTCGACGTGCTCATGGACAACGACATCGTCGAGCGGAGCGGCGAGGAGTACGGCGCCGTCTACCTGCCGACCGACCGCGTGCGGCAGTACTGGGACACGGTCGAGGAGATCATGGCGGAGGTGGAGTAGTATGGTGGAATTTGGGAAAGGCTATAACCCGATCCGACAGGAAGTGACGAACAGATGGGCCTCTGGATAACGGTCGTCCGCGGAGCGGCGGTGGTGAACGTCCTGTTACTGTTGGCCCTCTGTGGCGTCTGGACCCGGAACTACCGGCAGTTCCGCTCGAAGCACACCCTCGGACTGCTGGTGTTCGGCGTCTTCCTCCTCGCGGAGAACGCTTTAGCGGTCTACGTCTTCGCGTTCCACCCCGTCCTGAGCGTCTGGTTCGCCTCGCCGAAGAAGGTCCCCACGCTCCCCGGGCAGGCGATGATGACGCTGCGAGTGCTGGAGACCGGGGCGATACTCTTTCTGACCTGGGTCACCTGGGACTGACCTCAAGTTCATCTGTGCGCGGCGCGTAGGTCCGGTATGTTCGCGGACCGCACGGAGGCCGGCCGCCGTCTGGCGGCACTGCTCCGGGAGCGCGAGGTCACGCCGGACATCGTCCTCGCCGTACCGCGCGGCGGGCTCCCCGTCGGGCGCGCCGTCGCGGACGAGTTCGACGTACCACTCGACATCGTCGCCGCGAAGAAGCTGGGCGCACCCGGCAATCCGGAACTCGCCATCGGGGCCGTCGCCCACGACGGCAGCAGCTGGCTGAACGAGGACCTCGTCGTCCGGCTCGGCGTGGACGACACGTACGTCGAGCGCGAGCGCGAGCGCGCCGCCGAGACGGCACTCGAGAAGGTCGAGCGCTACCGGGCCGGCCGCCCGCCGCTCGACCTGGCGGGGAAGCGGGTGGTGGTCGTAGACGACGGCGTCGCCACGGGCGCGACGACGAGAGCCTGCCTCCGCGCCGTCAGAAACACGGGCGCAGACCGGGTGACGCTGGCGGTGCCCGTGGGGCCGCCAGACAGCATCCGGGAGCTCGAATCCGAAGCCGACGAGGTCGTCTGCGTCGAGAGGCCACGCGCGTTCGGCGCGGTGGGGCAGTTCTACCGCCAGTTCGGCCAGGTCACCGACGAGGAGGCGATGGCCTATCTAGAGTCCGAAGCGGAAACAGAGGGAGAGGAGGAGTGAGCGGGCCGCCCCCGAGAGCGGGTCGTGGCGACCAGGTCACTGGCCGTCGCGGAGCGTGGGCCGGGGCATCGGCGAGCCGGGCGAAGCTTTTTCTGAGAGCCTGACCCAGAGTCTCCCATGCGAGAGGCCTACGTGCAGCTACTCTGTCCGGCGTGTAACAAAGCCTGGGAGGACAACCCCCGCGAACTCCCGGCACCCGACGCGTCGTACTCGTGTCCGAGCTGTCGCGAGACGAGACGTACGGCCGAGTTCATGCGGACCGACCGCGACCTGGAGAACCTGAAACAGCTGGGCTAGGCGCCGGCCGGCGAGCGTGCGCCGCAGGCGTCGCACCTGAGCAACAGCGCCCCCTGCTCGCGCTCGAAGTGGGTGTCCGGGAGCCCGCACTCCGGACAGCGCACGAACGCCTCGACGTAGGCCTCGAGGACGGCGGCGATGCGCGCCTCGCCGAACGAGCCGGTGAGTCTGGCGCGACCGCGCTCGTCTATCTGCGCACGAGTCCCGAGTTCGTCCTGGAGGAACTTCAGTACGTGTCGCGGCTCCCGGTCGAGCCGCGAGCAGGTGACCCGGAAGTTCTCGTAGACGGTGGCGTTCCCCTCCTGGCGCAGTTCGGGGTCGGGCACCTCGAAGCGGGCGGTCTCCGCCGGGATGTCCGGCGTGTGTTCCAGGGCACGATCGAGCTGCTCGTCGTACTCCATACGTGGGGGTGAGGACCGAGCGGGAAAAATCTTTCAGCCACGTCGGAACCGCCGAGACCACTGCGAACGGTTGCCAGACGGTGTGTTAACTCCTCTCAAGATAATAATATAACCCTGCGACCGTTAGGCTCGACTGGTTATGAAGAAGCAGGAGCTCATTCACCTTCACGGCCTGCTTGCAGAGGTAGGAACCGACTTCGAGAAACGGGAGGGCGTATCGATCGACTTCTCCGAGTACGAATCCCTGGGGATTCGACCCACATCCATCCACCAGTCGAAAACCGACCACAAGGCGGCTGTTTTTGCGCTTGCGAAGGGCATCACCCAGACGGTGACGTCCACGCAGGAAGTCGAAGCCGTCGCCGCCCAGGCCGATTGAACGAAGGACGGAGCGGTCATTCTGCAACGCTATCCCCCAGAGCGACGCGTCTGTGCCGGACAGGGACGTGGACTATCTGAAACGACGGACGAGCTCCGCCACACGTCCATCTCCGTTACACGTCCATCTCCGTTACACGTCCATCTCCGCTACAGGTCCCATTCCACAGCACTGCTCACGAGAACCAGGAACCGGCCACGGCACAGCAGGAGAACAGCCGACAGCACAGTATGGACAGGCAGTGACGCGTTCGAGTCGTCGCCTGGACCGACCTACCCGTCGAGCAGTTCGTCGAACTCCGGGAGGACGTCGTCGCTCTCGGCGGTGGACCCCTCGGCTTCGACCTCGGTGTCCTCCTCCGCCTCGTCCTCCTCGTCGTCATCGAGTACCTCTACCTCGAGGATCTCCAGGGGGATGCTCTCGAGGCGCTGGCCGATCTCCTTGCGGGCGATGCGGGCGGCGTGCTCCTCGCGCTCCACGTTGAACACGGTCATCTCGAGTTCGAGTGCGACCAGGCTCTCGTCGGCCGCGATGAACGCCGTGTCGAGTGGTTCCCCGCAGTGCGGGCAGTGGCGTTCGCCCATGTTTATCTCGACGTAGTTGAGGTCCGGATTGAGCATCTCCCCCGTCTTCGAGATGGCGATCCGGACCGCCTCGTCCGTCTTCTCGACGTCGTACACCGGAACGGCGGCCTCGACGACAACTCTGCAGTCCATACGTAACTGTCACTTGGCACTACAGGTAAAAGAAACTTGGCTCGCCGAATCGACACCCTTCTCCCCGCTCGCCCCGAAGCCGTCGCCGATGGAGACCGGCGTCATCGAACTCGCCGACGTGGGGCCGTTCGATCTCCAGTCGACGCTGGAGAGCGGCCAGTCGTACATCTGGCGACGCGCCGACGGCCGGACGTACGAGACCCGGCGAGCCTACGGCGGGGACGCCTGGTACGAGACGGTCGTGGACGGGGAGGTGCTCCGCGTTCGCCAGGCCGGTGGCCCAGGCGACGGCCGCCTGGAGTGGGAGTCGACGACCGACGCGACGCCCCTGCTCACGCGGCTCCTCCGCCTCGACGACGACCTCGAGGCCATCGTCGACGCGACGCCGGCGAACCAACTCCTCGACGAGGCGTACGCCGCGTTCCGGGGGATGCGCCTCGTCCGTGACCCCTTCTTCCCGTGTCTGGTCTCCTTCATCTGCTCGGCGCAGATGCGCGTCGAACGGATCTACCGGATGCAGACCGCGCTCCGCGAGACGTACGGAGACCCCGTCACGGTCGAGGGACGCACCTACTACGCGTTCCCGACCGCCGCGCAGGTCGCACGGGCGACCGAGGCCGACCTCCGTGCCCTGGGCCTCGGCTACCGCGCTCCGTACGTCCAGCAGACGGCCGAACTCGTCGCGGCGGGCGGGGTGACCCGCGCCGACGTCGACGGACTGCCGTACGAGGCGGCCCGCGAGGCCGCGACCGCGTTCGTCGGGGTCGGCGAGAAGGTGGCCGACTGCGTCCTGCTGTTCTCGCTGGGCTACCTGGAGGCCGTGCCGCTGGACACCTGGATTCGGTCGGCCATCGCGGAGCACTACCCCGACTGCGACCGAGGGAGCTACGCCGACACCTCCCGTGCCATCCGCGAGCGGTTCGGCGGCGAGTACGCCGGCTACGCCCAGACCTACGTCTTCCACCACCTCCGAACGCGTTCGTAGCTCCTTCGGGGCCCGACTCCGGGGTGTTCACCCGAGCAACCCCAGCTTTCCCGTGACAAACCGCCCACGAACTGGCGACAACAGTTAACCGGCCGGAAAACATCATTATTTGACATGACTGGGGGAGAACGGACGAGGCGGCGATTCCTGCAGTTCGTCGGGGGAACGACAGCCGCGGTGCTCGCGGGCTGTGCCGGCGGTCCCGGAACCGGCGGGACGACGAACGAGACGGCCACTTCACCGGAGACGACCCCCGAGACGGCCACCACGGAGGGGACCGAGACGACCGAGGAACCGACCGAGACGACCGTCTCCGGGACCGGCGCGACCACCGCGGACGAGGGGGGCGAGCCCGAGGAGGAGCTGCCGCCGGGAGTCTCACAGGAGCAGTTCGATTCGGGGCCGGTCCCCGAGCAGTACCGCACGGCCGTCTCGCAGGGCGGCGAGGCGCGCGACCCGAACAACCTCCGGGCGAAGGCCGAGGTGAACTTCGGCGAGGCCGAGGACCTCGCGCCGCCGAACCAGCGGTGTGCGAACTGCTCGGAGTTCATCCCCTTCGAGGACAGCGACGTGTTCGGCGCCTGCGCGAAGGTCGAGGGCTACGTCGCCACCGAGGACTGGTGTGCCCTCTGGGAGGAGCTACCCGAGACGACGACCCAGTCCTGACGCCCGAATTCTGTTCGGGCGCGGTGAAACGGGCGTCGACGACGGCGACGAAAGCAGAGCGGGACAGCGGAGACGCCTCGTCACCCCGGAGTCAAGTGATTCGGGGCTTTCGAGGGGGGGACGGCTAGTTCTGGATCCGAGGCAGTGAACATCCCGACGTCCATCCGTTGCGCACCCGATCCGGCAGCCGCGACCCGGTTGTAAGTGTTTGTAATTCATTGTAAGTCCCTGTAAGCCGGGTTCCACCCCTGTCGAGCGGGCGTCGTACGACGCACGTCTGGGTGCAGATTGCGGCGGGTGGGCGAGCGACCCCTCGACCGGTCGAGCGCAGACATTTCGAGTGCGACTCGCGGGACAGTGTTATTTGTGATTCGCGCCCCCACGCACGCACATGGGCGAGCGAACGCGCGCGCACGTCTTCGTCTCCGGGACCGTCCAGGGCGTCTACTACCGGGCGAACACCCGTGAAACCGCCCGCGAGCGAGGCGTCTCGGGCTGGGTGCGGAACCTCGACGACGGTCGCGTCGAGGCCGTCTTCGAGGGGGCCGAGGACGCCGTGGCGTCGATGATCGAGTGGTGTCACGAGGGGAGCCCCGCCGCGAGCGTCCAGGACGTCGAGGTGCGAGACGAGGAGCCGCGGGACGAGCAGGGGTTCGTCGTCCGGTACTGAAAGCGGTTCGCCGTCCGGCATCGAGTGAGCGGTTCGCCGTCCGGTACCGAGTGACCTCCATAACGTTTTCTGGGTGGTGGGCGAACGACACGACATGATCAGCGCAGAGCGGATGGCCGCGGTGGACCGGAACGCCGAGGCGCTCGGGGTCCCCCGCAAGCAGCTGATGGAGTCGAGCGGCAACGCCGTCGCCCGGGCGGTCCGCGACCTCGCGGCCCCCGGGGCGTCGATCGCCGTCGTCGCCGGACGCGGCAACAACGGCGGGGACGCGTTCGTCGCGGTCCGCTTCCTCGACGAGTACGACGTCACCGTCTTCCTGCTCGGCCGGACCGAGACGATCAGCACCGACATCGCCCGCGAGAACTGGGAGGCGCTGCGACGGGCCGAGTACGACGTCCGGACCGTCACCGACTCGCGTGACCTGGTCCTGGGCGAGCCGGACGTCATCGTCGACGCCGTGCTCGGCACTGGCGTGACCGGGGCGCTCCGCGAACCCGAGCGAACCGCCGCGGAGGCGATGAACGAGTCGAGCGCGACCGTCCTCTCCGTCGACGTCCCCTCTGGGGTGGACGCCGACACCGGGGAGGCGGCCGGGGTCGCCGTCGATGCCGACCGCGTCGTCACGTTCCACGACGCGAAACCCGGCCTCGCCGACCGCGACGACGTGGTCGTCGCGGACATCGGCATCCCCGACGCCGCGGAGCTGTTCGTCGGCCCGGGCGACCTGCTCGCGCTCGAACGACCCTCGGAGAGCCACAAGGGCGACTTCGGTCGCGTCTTCGTCGTCGGCGGCGGCCCGTACACGGGCGCGCCCGCGTTGAGCGCGCAGGCGGCCCTCCGGGGCGGCGCCGACCTCGCGTACGTCGCCGCCCCCGAGACCGTCGCCCGGGTGATTCAGGGGTTCACCGAGGACCTCATCGTGGAGGGCTACCCGGGCGACCGGCTGACGCCCGAGCACGTCGACTCGCTGCTCGACCGCGCCGCCGAGCGCGACGTGGTCGTCCTCGGGCCGGGGCTCGGGGACGCCCCGAAGACGCTCGACGCCGTCCGGTCGTTCCTCGGCGAGTACGACGGACGGGCCGTCGTCGACGCCGACGCGCTCCAGGCGGTCCCCGAAGTGGAGACCGACGCAACCCTGGTCTGTACGCCCCACCAGGGCGAGCTGCGGGAGATGGGTGGCCCGAGCGCGGAGGACTGGCGGGAGCGCGCCGACCTGGTGGAGCGCTTCGCCGCCGACCTGGGCCACGTGCTCCTGGTCAAGGGCGCCTACGACGTGGTGAGCGACGGCGAGACGACCCGCGTCAACCGGACGGGCAACCCCGGGATGACCGTCGGCGGGACCGGCGACGTCCTCGCCGGGGTGACTGCCGCCCTCCTCGCCGTCCGGCGACCGCTCGACGCGGCGGCCGTCGGCGCCTACGCCAACGGTCGGGCCGGCGACATCGTGGTCGAGGACGCGGGCTACGGGCTGCTCGCCTCCGATCTGCTGCCGGCGCTGCCGACGGCGCTGTGGGGTGAGCGGGAATGAGCGACGACCTGACCCACACGACCGAGGAGGGCGACGTGCAGATGGTCGACGTCGGTGGGAAGCCGGACACGGCCCGCCGGGCGGTCGCCCGGGGCGAGATACACCTGTCCGCGTCAACCATCGACGCCATCCGGGAGGACAGCGTAGCGAAGGGCGACGTGCTCGCCACGGCCCGGGTCGGCGCGGTCCAGGCGGCAAAGCACACCTGGGAGACCATCCCCATGTGCCACCAGATACCCGTCACGAACGTCGAGACGTCCTTCGACGTGCGGGACGACCGGGTTGTCCTGACGGTTACCGTCGAGACGACGGGCAAGACCGGCTGCGAGATGGAGGCCCTTCAGGGCGTGACGACCGGCCTGAACGTCGTCTGGGACATGGTGAAGGCCGCAGAGAAGGACGAGGCGGGCCAGTACCCGGGGACGGCCATCCAGGACGTGCGGGTCGTCGAGAAGGGGAAGCGAGAGCTGTAGCGACGGTCCGAACGCGGTGGGAGCACCCCGGCTCGCTCAACGCGCGTTCGGGTCGGCGCTGGGATTCGCCCGCCCGGCGGCGGACCCCGGCAGGTCCATGCAGTAGGCGGCCAGCCCGAGCGACACCAGGGTGAGCACGGGGGTGATCCAGACGAGGGGACCCGGACCGGCCACCCGGAGGTGGGGGTAGAGCCCGAAGCCGTAGTCCGCCACGTCGTTGGCGAACAGCCAGACCGCCGTGACGCCGAGGGCCAGCCGGCTGGTCTTCGCGTAGTACGGCAGGAGGAACGCCTCGAAGACCATGACGAGGTGGGTGACGAGGATGCCGAAGTAGCCCCAGAGGTCCGGGAAGTACTGGGAGAAAAAGAGGTTGAGCGTTATCGCCGTCCAGACGCCGTACTTGACCGCCGAGGCGAACGCGAGCGTGTTGATGAGCGCCAGGGTCTGGGAGAACGGGTAGTCGTCGATGGAGGCCACGGGGACGAGCGTGAGCAGGCTGGCCGCCAGCCAGAACAGCGCGAGCGGGCTGTCGATGATGAGCGGCCAGAGGAAAAGCGAGTTGGCCGCCATCTGCGGGAGATAGAAGTTCAGCCCGATGAGGACGCCGAGCGCGTTGATGGCGAGGAGGCCCGCCCGCGCGGCGCCGTCGTCCAGATAGTGTCGCGCCACCCTGGCCGGGACGAAAGACCACATCGGGCGCAGATAGCGCCTCCGCTGGTATGATTGTGTCGAGTCGGGGACGGGGGGGCCGCGACGATGGGGCGGGGTCAGTCCGTGCCGAGTAGCGGCGTGAGTCGTGTCGGGGCGCGGGTCAGTTCGGCACGGTCAGCGCCGAGGCCTTCGAGCGCGACTGCTCGACGACGGCCGGCCGGCCCTCGAACTCGATGGTGACCTGTTCGTCGCCGTAGGAGACCTCGTGGACGTAGGCGTTGTCGTGGACCCACGAGACCAGGCTCATGGTGTCGTCGGTCATCGGGAGCATCAGCCGCTCGCGCTCCAGGGGCGGGAGCTCGGCGTCGATGCGGCGGCGCAGTTCGGCCAGGTTTCGCTCCTCGCGGCCGCTGACCGCGACGGGGTTCGGGGCGAGTGCGGACAGCGCCTCGCGCTTCTCGGCGAGTTCGGCGGGCCCGACGCTGTCTATCTTGTTCAGCACCGTCACGATTGGCGCCTCGTTGCGCTCGTAGAGCGTGTCGTGGCAGGTGACCAGCTTCTCCCGGATGTCGTCGAGCGGTTCGCTCACGTCGACGACCAGCAGGACGAGGTCGGCCCGGTAGACGGATTCGAGCGTCGACCGGAACGACTCGACGAGCCAGTGGGGAAGGTCGGTGATGAACCCGACCGTGTCCGTCAGCAGGACCTGCCGGCGCTCGGTCTCCATCCGCCGAGTCGTCGTCCCCAGCGTGGTGAACAGCCGGTCCTGGGCCTCTGCCGTGGTGTCGAGGTCGGGGTGCAGCGTCTCGTTCTCGCCGAGTTCGAGGTCCGCGGCGAGTGCCTGCATCAGCGTGGACTTGCCCGCGTTGGTGTAGCCGGCGAGCGCCACCAGGTCGAAGCCGGACTCGCGGCGCTGGTCGCGGCGGTGGCGCTCGGTCTTCTCGATGCGCTCGAGCTCGTCGCGGATGTTCGAGATGCGGTGTTTGACGTCCTGCTCGCGGCTCTCGTCGTACTCGCCCAGCCCCATGAAGCCGGGGTGCTCGTCGCGCTTGGCCAGGCTGGCCTTGGCCTCGGTGCGCGGGAGCTCGTAGCGGAGCTCCGCCAGCTCGACCTGGAGCTGTGCCTTGCGGGTCTGTGCCCGCTGGCCGAAGATGTCGAGGATGAGCCGGAAGCGGTCCTTGACCTCGATTCCCTCCGGCATCCGTCGCCCGAGGTTGTACGTCTGGTACGGTCCGAGCCGGTTGTCGAAGACGACCGTCGTCGCGCCGGTCTCGACGACCGCGCGCACCAGTTCGGTGACCTTCCCCTCGCCGAACTGCAGCGCCGAGTCCGCCTCCCGGGTCTGCGTGAGCACCACACCGACGTCGTAGCCCGCCGCGCGGACGAGGTCCTCGATCTCGGCCGTGTCGACGGGCGGCTCGTCGGTGCGCTTTGCGACGACCGCCGTCTCGGGTGTGTTGCCGCTCACTCGGCCGGCGGTACGCGCTCCGGGTACTTAAGCCCCTGGCGTGGGCGGGGGCTCGCGGTCCGAAGACGCTCACTGCGCCCGGTCCACGCCACAAAGTTGATACCGGTTAGTTACCGACGTTGGGCCATGCCGATAGACCTCAATCTCCAGTCGCTCGGTCTCCAGGTCGGGACCGGCGCCGTCATCGGCGGAATCATCGGCTTCGCCGCCAAGAAGGTGGCGAAGCTCATCGCCGTCATCGTCGGGCTGGAGCTGGCGCTGTTCAAGTTCCTCGAGTCCCGTGGCATCATGACCGTGCAGTGGGACCGACTCACCGCGGGCCTGATCCACGCCAGCGACGCCGCCGCGAGCAGCACGCCCCCCTCCTGGATCACCACGATACTCAGCACGCTCTCGGTCAGCGCGGGCTTCGTCGGCGGCTTCCTCATCGGCTTCAAGAAGGGGTAGCCCGGTCGTCCGTCGCCGTTAGCCGCCCCTCTCCGGTAGCGTCTAGTCGCCGATTGCCGCTCGACGCCTGTCAGACCCGTGACCGAAGTGCACCGTTCTCTGGAGGATATCGAACCGCAGAACGTCGTGTTCCCGACTGCTACCGAATGCGCGGACCGCCGAATCTCTCGTCGATTAAAGACGCGGGGGGTCGTCACTCCGCCGAGACGACGATGACGCTGCCGTCGCTGTCGACGCTGACGACGTGGTCGCGGACGGTGAACTCGAAGCGCCACACCTCGTCGCCGTCGTCTCGCCGCCGGGTCATCATCTCGAGTACGTCTGCCGGGACGGTGCCGTGAAGCCCGAGGTCCTCGCTCGCCGCGTCGACGCCTTCGACGTCGGCGAGCGTCTCGACGACGACCGTCGCCAGTTCGCGGCCGTCGTCGGGTCGATATCGCACCTGGCGGGGTTCACAGCCCGTCTGCCCCGTGATTGCCATGTAGAACGCTTGTAACTCTTGATATATGAAGTTCAGTCAGACGGCCGTCATGCGGGCGGGCGCGGCGACGGCCGATCGAGCCGAGGACGGGCCCCTACCGCGTGCTGATGTCGTCTTCGTCCTTGATGATGCGCGTCTCGGCCTCGCCGCTGGATACCTCGTTCGCCAGCTCGTAGAACTCGTTCTGCATCCCCGCCGGGAAGGTGACGACGCCGACCCAGGAGCCGTCGGCCTGCCACTCCTCCTCCTCGAGGTCGCCGAAGGCCCGGACCTTCGCCTGGCCGCTCCCAGCGTACTCCGCGGGCAGGTGGACCGCGACGGTCACCTCGTCGAACCGGATGGGGATGACTGGTCGGAGCGCCTCGAGTGCGTCGTCGACCTGCGTCTCGACCGGCTCCATCGGGTCGACCTTGAATCCCGCCTGCTCCAGGGCGCTCTCGATGCGGTCCGGCGGGTGGGGCGCGTCGTCCATCTGCGGGTTGACGGCGTTCCGCGCGATGGTGGTGATGAGCTGCCGGCGCTTCTGTTCTAGCATCTCCCGGCGCTGCTCGGCCGTGATCTGGATCTCGCCGCGCTCTATCACCTCCGGGATGATCTCCATCGGGTCCGTCGTGCCGAAGACCTCCTCTAAGTCCTCCTCCGCGGGGCGGTCGCCGCGGCTCGCGTTCTCGAAGACGTCCCGCGCCGCGATGACGTCGTCGAGCTCGCCTTCGAACTCGCCGCGTTTCATCGCGAGCGCCGCGTCCGGGTCGACAAGCACCTCGAAGCGCGCCCCGTGCGATTCGAGACGCGCCGTCACTGCCTCGTCGAGGGAGATCATACCCGGAGGTTACGCCCCTCACGTAAAAGATGTTTCCCGCCCCAGAACCGACCGTGGGCCAACCGGGAGACCGACCCCGACCGCGCCGTCACTCCTCGGTGACGTCCTCAGAATCGCCTGCGGTCTGGGAGACCTCGGCCAGGTACTCGGCGATCTCCTCGTCGGTCAGTTCGAGGAACTGGGCCGTCTCGGCGTCGACGGTGGCGACGCCCACGCTCTGCGGGGTGAGCTCCTCGTCTTTCACCGACGCCAGGGCGCGCAGGCCGAGGTCGACGGCCTCGTCGAGCCCGAGCTCCTCGGAGTAATGATCCTCGAGGAAGCTCTGGATGTCCCCCCGGTCCGAGCCGATGGCGATGGCCTTCCACTCGTAGGGCGTACCGGAGGGGTCCGTCTCGTAGAGGCGGGGCTCTCCGCGCTCGATGCCGCCGATGAGCAGGGAGACGCCGAACGGGCGCGCGCCGCCGACCTGCGTGTACTGCTGGATGTGGTCCGTGATGTCCTTGGTCAGCGCCTCGACGCCGATGGGCTCGCCGTAGCGCAGCCGGTTGATCTGGGCCTGCCGGCGGGCGTAGTCGATGAGCTGGCGGGCGTCGGCGACGTGGCCGGCGCTGGCGACGCCGATGTGGTCGTCGGCCTTGTGGAGCTTCTCGACGCTCGTCTGCTCCAGAAGCGGCGACCGGATGAACTTATCGACGACCAGGACGACGCCGTCGTGCGCTCGCACCCCGATGCTCGCGGTCCCGCGCTTGACCGCCTCTCGTGCGTACTCGACCTGGTAGAGCCGTCCGTCCGGGGAGAAGATGGTGATCCCACGGTCGTAGGCCTGCTGTTGGGCTTGTCCCTGCATAGTATCACTCGATATCGTATCGTGTCGCACCTGTGTACGAGCCGTCCGTCCGGAGGTCAAGGAGAGCGCCCCTCGCAGCGGCCCGCCGGTCGGCGTTCTCGAACACGACGCTCGTGTCCGTGACTTCCGTCCGGCGTCCTAAATACTTTTCCTCACAGGCCCGGACCGTGCCACTTACGCCCCTTACGGTTACCCGCACGGGTTGCCTCGAAATCCGGTGGACGCAGGCGATGGCCGCGCGGGCGTCCTCGAGGTGCTCCCGGCGGACGCGGACGAGCGCCTCACCGACGCCGTCCGCGAACGAGACGGAGAGCACCGTGAGGTCGGCGTCGGCGCTGCCGGGGTCGCCCAGCAGGTTCTGCGCCGCGAACCAGAGCCGGCGCTGGAACGACCGGCGGGTAACCTCGGCGTCCGGCCAGGTCTCGATGCCCACGGCAACGTAGCGCCAGCGCGGCCGCAGGTGCTTGGGGAGGTGTTTCACCGCCGGTCTCCCCCCGTTTCGCGTTCGGCCGGGACGGTGACGACCCGAACCGTGGGCACCTCAGCGCTCCTCCTCATACCTGCCGCGTTCGACGCCCGGCGCAATGAACTCGTCGGAGAGCCGCTCGCGGTTGCGCTCGGCGAGCCGCCGCCACTCGGTGAGGCCCGTCCGTATCTGCTCTTCGGTGAAGCCGACCGCCTCCCCCACGGCGACGAGCTCGCGGGGCGCGCGGAGCGCCAGGTGCGAGCGCGGGTCGCCGCTCACCACGTATGGCGGCTCGTACTGCTCGACGAGCTCGCGGAGCTTCCGGAGCCCCTGGAGCGCCCGGACCCGCCGCCCGCCGGTCGCGCGGAGGACGGGCGCGAGGTTGAACTCCAGGCGCACGCCGTGCTCGCGGGCGGCCCGGGCCAGCACGTGGTTCACGTCGCCGTCCTCGCGCATCGGGTCCGCGAGCACGTCCACCGCGTCGGACTCGACGGCGAAGCGGTTGATGGCCCGGCTCCCGCCACGGACCATGACCACCTCGTACTCGGACCTGAAACTCCCGAGGTAGCCGCTGGCCCGCGAGCGGTCGTCGGTCCGTATCTCGACGCCCCGCACGACGTCGATCCCGAAGGCGTCCCGGATGGCCGCGGCGTCGAACTCGGTTCGGGCGTCCTGGTGGTTGCGGACGACGACGCCGTCGAAGCCCTGGGCCGCCGCCGTCGCCGCGAACCGGGAGACCGTGCTCTGCCCGTCTGGCGTGGCGTGGACGGTCTCGTACATGGCCGCGAAGAGGAGCCGAGGCGTAAAGTCGATGTGGTTTCTCAGTGCGAGGCGAAGCCGTCGATGACGCCGCCGCAGTCGGGACAGGACACGAGATTCGTACCGGTGCTCTTCCCGCCCAGGGGTTTCCCGCCCCTGGTCGTCCGCACGGTCGTCGACCCGATCAGCGCCGAACCGCAGTAGGGACACTCCTTCATTCTCGTCACCCACGTTGTGTGGTAACGAATGACACATTCCGGCAGTCCGGCATAAACTTTCTGGAGCGACAGGTCTGTCACCGGGGGTCGGTCGTCCGGTCGTCCCGGATAGGTCGTCCGGTCGTCTCGTAGTCACTCGTCGGTCGACGTGGGACCGTCCCCGCCCGCCTCAGGCCGACCCGGACCGCCGGGAGGGGGCTGGGCCGGCCGCTGCACGGGCATGTAACCGATTGTACGTCGTTGTAATCGAATGTGAGTGCGTTACGTCCGGCGGTTTCGAAGCCCCGGGGTCCCACGACGTGCCGGTGACTCCTCGCCCCGATGTTCGACGTCCTCGACCCGCTCACGAAGCACACGCGGAAGTCGACGCTACGACAGGGCCTCGCGGGCGTTCTCGACGGCGGTCTCCTTCTTCGCCGGGTACGCCTCGACCTTGGCGCGGAGCGCGATGCCCGAGCCGAGCCGCGTCTCCCCGCGGTAGGCCGCCTGCTTGTCGAGGTGGACGAACAACGAGCAGTTCTCGTCGATGCGCTCGTCGAGTTCCGCCCGGATGCGCTCGATGTCGGCCCCCTCGCGCAGCCGGTCGAGGACGAAGCGGACGTCGTCGGCCCGCTCGACCCTCGCCGAGAGGACGACGATGCGGTCGCCGTGGAAGCCGGTGGTCTCGGCCCGCTCCACCTCGAAGTCCGTGGGGAGGTAGTGACGGAGCGCCCGCTCGACCCGGGTTTCGTCCTCGGTCTCGTAGCAGAACGTGCGCAGGTCGACGTAGTGGAACGGAACGCTCATCGGTTCGTGAGAAGACCGGTCGGCGACGCTACTCCTCGTCCTCGGCCTCGGCTTCGGCCTCGGCCTCGTCGGCCGGTTCGAGGGCGCTCTCGGGCACGCCGGCCTCCTGGCCCTCCTCGAAGCTGACGGTGTAGTTGGCGTCGCCGAACATCGTCTCGACGACCTGGGTGATCTCGCCCGTCTGGCCGTCGAACTCGCTGTGCTTGTCGTGGTAGACGACCGCGTCTCCCTCCTCGAAGCTCATGTCCCTGCGTTCGCCAGGGGGCCGTATAAGGGAACCGATAGCCGCCGGCGGCGGTCGGGTCGCCCCGCCGGGGATTCCGGGCCCGTCACCCCGAGCCGTGGTCGCCACTCGCGTCGGACTCGTCGCTCGTGCCGGTGTCAGTATCCGGCTCGGCCTCGTCGCGCGCTTCCCGGCCGTCGCGCTGTCCGCTCCCGTCCGCCCGCCGCTCGGCCAGGCGCGCCTCGAAGCGCTGCCACTCGCGGGTGAACTGGCCGATCTCCTTGAGCTCCCACACGTCGGCGTCCCGGACCGGCTCCCCGATCCGGGAGGACTGGACCATGTTGTACACCCAGATGGTCACCCCCACGCCGATGGTGTACGCACCCACCGTGGAGACCTGCTGGAGCAACTGGAACTGCGCCGGGTAGGTCGCGTAGCGGCGGGGCAGCCCCAGCACCCCGAGGACGAGCATCGGGAGGAAGGTGACGAAGACGCCCACTATCGTGAGCACGGCGTGGGCGACCGCCAGCCGCCGGTCGTACAGGCGGCCGGTCAGCAGCGGGAACCAGTAGTAGCTCGCCGCGAACATCGACATCGTGATGATGCCCACCAGTATCAGGTGGAAGTGGCCGACGACGTAGTAGGTGTCCTGGAGGAGCAGGTCCACCGGAACCGCGGCCAGGAAGACGCCGGTGACGCCGCCGATGGCGAACGTCATCAGCCCGCCGATCAGGAACAGCATGGGCGCGGTGAGCCGGAGCTGGCCGTTCCACATCGTCGTGATCCAGTTGAACTCCTTGACGGCGCTGGGCACCGCGATGGCCAGGGAGACGGCCATGAAGCTGGCGCGGAGTCGGGGGTCGATGCCGGTCGTGAACATGTGGTGGGCCCAGACGCCGAAGGAGAGCACACCGATGGCCAGCGTCGAGTAGACGATGAACGTGAAGCCGAAGAGCTTCCGTCGGGCGAACTTCGGGAGGATGAGGCTCGTCAGGCCGAACGCCGGGAGCACCAAAATGTACACCTCGGGGTGCCCGAAGAACCAGAAGAGGTGCTGCCAGAGGATGGGCGAGCCTCCGTTGACCGTGAAGAACGTCGTCCCCACGGTCCGGTCGAGCAGGAGCATGATGAGCGCCGCCCCCAGAAGCGGGAACGCAAAGAGGATGACGCCGCTCGTGGTGAGCATCGTCCACGAGAAGATGTCCAGGTTCGACCAGTCGACGTCGGCGGCCCGCTCGGTGAAGACGGTGACGATGATGTTGATGGCCGCCAGCGTCGTGGCGACCCCGCTCAGGTGCAGCCCGAGCAGGAGGAAGTCGATCTGGGGGTTCACGAGCTGTATCGACAGCGGCGTGTAGAGCGTCCAGCCCGTGGCGGGCGGCTTGAACTGCAACAGTACCGAGGCGTTCACGCCGAGCACCGAGATGGCCTTCCCGATGACGTCCGTGATGAGCCCGCCCCGGACGAAGAGGAACGCCGGGGGCAGCAGCCAGAAGGCGATGGCGTTGATGCGCGGGAACGCCATGTCGTCCGCGCCGATGAGCAGCGGGACGAAGTAGTTCGCCAGCCCCGTGAACACCGGGGTCACGAAGAATATGAGCATCGTCAGCCCGTGGGTCGTAAAAAGCGCGTCGTACGTGGTCGCACTCCAGATGGTCGACTCCGGCGTGAGCAGCTCGGTGCGGATCATCATGGCGTCCGTGCCGCCCCAGAGCCCCGCGGCGAAGCCGAAGACGACGTAGAGTGCGCCGATGTCCTTGTGGTCGACGGTCGTCAGCCACCGCAGGACGCCCGGGGGCTTCCGGAGCCGCTCGTTCAGCCCGATGGGGAGCGCGTAGCCCCCGTCGGGTCGACGGTCGCCCGGCCGCCACCCCTGCCGGCGAGCGAGCAGGACTGCCGCCGCGAGCAGTCCAGTGACGACTACCAGCCCGGAGACCAACTGGAACATGTCTACCTACCGTTCCCGGATGTGGGACCTGCTAGTCACCCACGGTGCGACTGGTGAAATACGTTCAGGCCGTTCGGTCAGCCGTCGCCCGCACGCCCCGCGACGTGGCCCTCCGTCGATGGGCCGGTCATCCCGGTGAGCCGGGCGTAGACGGCCCCGAGCGTGAACCCGTAGGCGAGGTGCGCGATGAGCGTGTAGGCCGCGAAGACGAGGAGCAGTGGGCCGCTGACGTCGCCGCGACCCGTCAGGACGAAGGCGACCCAGAGGAACGCGGCGAAGACGACGCCCCTGGCCGCCGGATCGGGTCCGCGGGGGATGTACCGTTCGAGGGCGACGAACAGGAGCGGCCAGGCCACGACGCCCGCGAACAGGAAGATGACGAACCCGACGGCGTGCTGGCCGGGAACGCCGGCGAAGCGGGCGATGACCGCGAATATCCGGACCGCCGAGCGCGTCTCGACCTCCAGCAGCAACAGGAGCAGCGAGAGGACCGTCGTTCCGACGGCACCGCCGACGACGGCGGCGAGCGGTCGGTTCATACGTCGGACAGTCGGGCCCCGCCGGGAAAAACTCACTCCCCTTTCTCCGGTTCCCGACGGGGATAGTCAATCGGGCGGCCCTCCCGCATTCCTCGGTCGGACGACTCGCATTCACCGGCGGTCGGCCACGTCTCCCATCGCCGCCGACCGAAGCGTTATTTCGGACGCCTGCATAGTTCCCGTCATGACGACATCGGGATACTCGCGGCGGGCACCGCAGTGCGACCATCGCGCACTCGACGCCGGCGAGTAGGATGCCGATCGACCGGCTCTGGTACCTCGCCGACGAGGCCGAACAGCGGGCCGAACAGGCCTACCACCGGCTGACCGACCGCCACGAGGAGTTCCTCGAGTTCGACCGCCGTCGGCAGGTCTCCCGGCGGCGGTTCCGGACGCTCGCCGAACGGGTCTCCCGGTCGGGAGCGCCCTTCGGCGCGCACACCCTCGTCTACCGGCCCTCGGGGGAGCTACTGCTCGTCCGCCACGAGGGGGTCGACCTCTGGGTGCTCCCCGGTGGCGACATCGACCGTGGGGAGTCGTTCCGCGAGGCGGCCGAGCGCGAACTCTCGGAGGAGGCGGGCATCAAGGCGAGCTACGAGGGGCTGGCCATGCTGACGCGCGTGGCCTTCGAGTCGGGGACGCACTCGGCGTGGGGGGTCATCCCGGTCTACGAGGCGCGCGCGGAGACGGTCGTCCCGAAGGTCGCCGACCCGGACGAGGAGATCTCGGCCGCGCGATGGTTCGAGTCGCTTCCCACGGACACGCGGGACCGGGACGACATCCTGACCTGGCGCGAGCGGACGCTCTGACGGCGGAATCCCTGACCAGCGGCCGCCCTGCCGATTTTTCACCGATGGCTCCGGCCCTCGCGTCGCTCGGCCTCGAGCCGCCGGACCGCGGCCCTGGCGGTGCTCGCGTCGTAGCCGAAGAGGACGTCGGTGGCGTACGCATCCGCCACCTCCGCCGCGTGGACGAGATTGTCGACGTCGACGTCGACGGCGTACAGCTCGACACTGAACGGCGCGTCGAGCGCGTCGACGAAGCCCGAGGCGATGACCTCGAGCCAGTAGGTCGTCTCGTAGGCCATGTCGTAGAGCGGGACGACGAACTCGTCGACGTGGGCGGCGAGCGCCGCCAGGTCCAGGCCCGCACGGGAGAGGAGGTGTCCGGGGTACGGGTCGGGGTAGAGGGTGAGGTACGTCCGGCCGGGCACGCGGTCGGCGGCGTCGGCCACGAACTCGGTGATGACCGAGGCGCGCCACTCGGTCCAGTCGTCGTACTCGCTCTCGGTGAATGCGGCCTCGCAACGCTCGCAGTGGCAAAAGCCCTGCCGGGGGAAGCCGACGTCGTCGAGCCGAACGTCCCCGTTCACGGCCGCGCAGTCCGAGACGATCTCCAGGAGGCCGCGACGGTACTCCGCGGCTGACGGGCAGACGTACGCCCAGTCGAAGTACGGCCGGTCGCGAGTCGCGGGCGCGCCGTCCTCGTCCACGGGCACCAGATCCGGTCGCGCCTCGGCGGTGGCGTTGTCGCCGAAACACGAGACCATGTTGACGCCGTCGGGAACGGCCTCGGCCTGCCGGCCGGTCACGTCCTTGACCTCGTAGAACCCCCGGTCGAACTCGGGCCAGGAGAGCTCCTCCGCGTTCCGCGTGACGACGCCGTACATGGCTGTCCGTGGGTCGCGTGCGCGGAAAATCGTTTGGAATCGCCGACGGTCAGTTGGCCGGGCTGACGAGCGACCGCTCCTCCTCGCTCGCGCGTTTGGAGGCCGCGCGGTTCGCGCGGAATCGCCAGAGGAGGGCCACCGCGAGCAGTACGACGCCGACTTTCAGGGAGGTTCGGACCATGTGAGATTAGACCGCCGCCCGAACCATACGTCTTCTGGTGCCCGTCAGTTGGCTGCGAGGTGCTCGGCGATCGACTCGCGGACGATCGTCTCGCAGTAGGCACATCTAACACCGTTCTCGAGGACGTCGAACTTCGACTCGACCGGCTCGTCGGCGGCCGTGATGCAGTTTCGGTTCGGACAGGCGAGGACGCCGACGACGCGGTCGGGGCGCTCGACTCGGAGCTTCTCGACGACCTCGTACTCCCGGATGATGTTGATGGTGGCGTCCGGGGCGATGAGCGAGAGCACGGCGACCTCGCTCTGGCTCAGCTCGCGGCCCTCGACCTTGACCACATCCTTCCTGCCGAGCCGGTCGCTCGGGACGTTCATCCCGAGGCTGACGGTCTCGCCGCCGGAGCCGTCGATGCCGAGGATGGCGAGGACGTTCAGCGCCTGCCCGCCCGCGACGTGGTCGATGACGGTGCCGTTGCGGATCTTGCTGACGCGGAGTTCGTGGTTGGTCTCTGTCATGGGAGCATCAAATCCAGCAGGGCCATCCGAACCGGGACGCCGTTGTGTGCCTGCTCGAAGTACCTGGCGTGGGCCGTCTCGTCCACCTCGGGGGCGATCTCGTCGACGCGCGGGAGCGGGTGCATGATGGCGAGGTCCTCGGGGGCATCGGCGAGCACGTCCGCGTCGATGCGGTACTCGCCGGCGATCGCGTGGTACTCGTTCTCGTCGGGGAAGCGCTCGCGCTGGATGCGCGTGACGTAGAGCACGTCGAGGGTGGGGAGGACCGCCGAGAGATCCTCGTGCTCCCGGACGTTCGCCCCCGCCTGGTGGAGGTCGTAGCGGACGCTCCGGGGCAGGCGCAGGCTCTCCGGGCTGACGAAGTGCTGGTGGACGTCGAAGTTCGTCAGCGCGTGGGCCAGCGAGTGGACCGTCCGGCCGTACTTGAGATCGCCCATGATGCCGATGGAGAGTCCGTCGAGGCCGGCGGTCTCGCGGATGGTGTAGAGGTCGAGTAACGTCTGGGTCGGGTGGTGGCCCGCGCCGTCACCGGCGTTGATGATCGGGACGTCCACGAACTCGCTTGCCATCGTCGCCGCGCCCTGGCTGGGGTGACGCAGCACCAGCGCGTCGGCGTAGCCCTCGATGACGCGGACGGTGTCGGCCAGCGACTCGCCTTTCTTCACGCTCGAGGACTCGACCGAGCCCATGTCGACGACGCCACCGCCCAGCCGCTTGGCGGCCGTCTCGAAGCTCATCTTGGTGCGGGTGCTCGGCTCGAAGAAGAGCAAGCCGAGCAGCCGCCCGTCGAGTCGCCCCCGCACCGCTTCGGGGTCGGCGGCGATCTCCCCCGCGCGGTCGAGGACCGTCTCGACGTCCCCCCGCGAGAGCTGTTTCGCCGTGAGCAGGTGGTCCTTCCACATTGATTGCTAGCGGGCCGCCGGGAGACTTGAATCCCCCGAAAGTGTAGTGCAGGTGGGGCGAGCGAACGCCCGAAAGTTCAAATCCGATGCCGGGACCACCTCGTCCCATGCTCGCTATCGTCGGGGGGAAAGGGGGGACGGGCAAGACGACCACGACGCTCGGCCTGGCAGCGGCGCTCGCCCGCCAGCGTCGCCGCCCGCTCGCCGTCGAGGCCGACTGCGCCATGCCCAACCTCGCCGTGAAAGCGGGCGTCGCGGCGGACGACGCGCTCTCGAAGGTCGCCCGGGGGGGCGAGCCGGCCGATCTGGCGCAGCGCTCGCCGTCGGTCCCCGGCGTCGACGTCCTCCCCGCCACCCCCGGTGCCGCCGTCCGGCGAGGACTCGACCGACTCGCCGCGAGCCCGCGGCCGGTGCTCGTCGACTGCCCGGCCGGGGCCAGCGAGAGCGTGGCAGCGCCGCTCAGGGCCGCCGACGGGGCGCTCGTCGTGACCACGCTCCACCCACCGGCCGTCGGTGACGCGATGAAGACGGCGGCGATGGCACGCGCCGTCGGAACGGCAGTGGTGGGGGTGGTGGCGACGCGGACGAGCGCCGGCCCCGACCGGCTCCGAGACGCCTTCGACGTGCCGGTGTCGATTGCCGTTCCGACGGCGGCCGGTCGCGTGCTCGCCGACCCGGCCGTCAGGGCCGCCTACGACCGGCTGGCCGGCGCGGTGGCGACCGACGCCACATCTCACGGACCCGGTCCGGACGCGGGGACCGAGCGCGGAGATGGCTGGTCGGAAGCCCCCCAGGCCGACGAGTCGATGCGCCACCGACCGACGACCGGCCGCTCCGACCTGGTGTGACCGATGGCGAGCGATAGCGTGACGGCGAGTCATCGAGGCCGTGCCCGCCACTCGTTGAGCGCGGATCGTGGTCGGGACTGTCGTGGGCGCACTCCGTCGGCGGAGCAGTGCAGGTGCAGCGGGGTCCCCCTCCATTGGAAGCGTCTGTAAGTCGGTGTAAGTATTGTAAGTCGATGTAAGTATTGTAAGTCGATGTAAGCAGTTGTAAGCCGGTGTGAACGGTCCGTTCGACCACGTCGACCGATTCGTACCGGTTACCAGTCCGACGCCCGTCAGACACGGGCCAAACGCTTAAGCGGGCAGTTTCCGTACTGTTGCCAGATGGTCACGCGGCTCCCGACCGGCGTCGAGGTGCTCGACCGCCGGATCGATGGCGGGCTACCCGAGGGGAGCGTCGTCGCGTACGCGACGCCCCCAGCGAGCCAGGGGGAGCTGCTGCTCTACCAGCTGACGACGACGCGACCGACCCTCTACATCACGACGGACCGCACGGCCGAGGCGGTGACCGACGCCTTCGAGCGGACGCGAGCGCCGGTGGGCGACCCGGCGATCCGGTACGTCCGCGGGGATGCGCCGCTGGAGAACGCCCGTCGGCTCTTCCGGCAGACCTCCGGCGTGGTAAACGTCGTCGTGGACCCGGTGGACACCCTGGAGCGCGCGGAGCGCTCGCGCTACCAGAACTTCTTGAACGAGCTCCAGAACCACATGCGGAACACGGGCGGGCTGGCGGTCCTCCACTGCATGAAGGGGACCGGCGCGGAGCACCGCTCGGTCACCGAGCACATGGCCGACGTCGTCTTCGATCTCACCCTGAACGTCAAGAGCGCGGAGGTCGAGACGCGCCTCGCCGTGCCGAAGTTCCGCGGCGGGGGGGCGCTCAGAGAGACGATCAAGCTGGAGCTGGCCGAGCGCGTCGAGATCGACACCAGCCGGGACATCGCTTAGCCAAGCCCTCGATGCGCGCTCACAGGAGAGCCCGCATCTCGCCCTTGGAGAATCCAGCAGGCGCGTGGTCCGAGCGAAGCGAGGACCACGGTCAGGTGAGCGGCGAGCTTCGCGAGCCGCGAACCAGTAGCGAGCGGTCCGCGCTCTCGCGGCGCGGACACGCTCGCCTGGGCGTTCGCGCCCGTGAGAGCGGCGCCCGAGCGCGCCGCTCTCTCGGGCGCTGGTTTTATTGGTCGGCAGAACTCGCGGACGGTGACGGCTATCACGGACAGTAGCGGTTGCCTACGGTGGAAGCCGTCGAGTGAGTGCGACACAACTGGAGAACTCGAACGAGCGCTCCGAGAGCCGACGTTGAGCCGCGTTACTCCTCGGTCTCCTCGTCGGCGACCTCGTCCGCTTCTGGGGCTTCGGCCTCGGCGGCCTCGTCCGCTTCTGGGGCTTCGGCCTCGGCGGCCTTCTCCTCCGCGCCGGCCGCTTCCTCGCCCTCCCCCAGGTCGAGCTCCTCGGCGATCTCGTCGGCGTCGACGTCGGCCTCCTCGAGGGCCGCCTCGATGTCGCCGAGGTCGCCGCCGCCCATCCCGCCCATGCCGGGCATGCCGGCGGGCTGGCTCTCGATGACCTCCTGGATGATGACGCGGTCGACGTCGACGCGGTCGATGATGTCCTGGACGATCTGCTGCTTGGAGAACATCCACTGCTGGTTGAACTGGAGCTGCGGGTTGCTCTCCATGTAGAGGGTCTCCTTCTCGACCGTCTGGACCTCGGTCTCTGGCTCTGCGTCCTCCTCGTCCTCGTCGGGTTCGACGGTGACCTCCTCTTCGACCTCGTCGGTCTCGATGTGCATGTCGAGCTCGACGTCGAAGTACGTCTTCAGGAGCTCACGGGCGCGCTCGACGCGGTCCTCGACGAGGCCGACGATCTCGTACTCGTACTCTAAGTCCTCGCCGGCCAGCGGGTGGTTGAAGTCCACGCGCGAGCGGCCGGAGTAGATTGCCTCCACGATGCCCTGCTCGCCGTCGATCTGCACCTGCGCGCCGGGGTAGCGGTTGTCCTCGGGGATCGTGTCGGTGCTGACCGTGCGGACCTGGTCCTGGTCGTACTCGCCGAAGGCCTCCTCGACCGGGACCGTCACGGCGCCCTCGTCCCCGACCTCGCTGCCAACGATGGCGTCCTCGACGGACTCGAACATCTGCCCGGCGCCGATGACGACCGTTCGGGGACCGAAGCTCCGCCCCTCCGTCTCCAGGCCCTCCTCCTCGGCGACCTCCTCGTCGGTGGTGTCGACGACGCGGCTGTCCTCGGCGGTCCGCAGGGTGTACGCCAGGCGGACGAAGTCGCCGTCCTGGATGCCGCCCTCGTCGACGGCTTCGTCCTCCGCCTCCGCTGTCTCGGTCTCCGTCTCGGTGCCCTCGTCTACTCGAGCGTCCTCATCGGCATCAGTGGCCGCGGATTCGTCGGCCATGTCGGCCTCGTTTTCGTCACTCATACTGTGACGGAGACCCGTTCCGCCCTTAAGAATCACGTTTCGTGCCCGTCGGCCCGGCCGCGCGCCTCGCCGGTGCCAGCACGACGGGCGGGCAGCCCCGCCCCGACCCGCGGCCCGTGACTATAAACCCCGAACAATGTAGGTAGAACTCCTAACTATTCGGGTACTCTCCAGTCGACAGAGTATGACACGGTTCCACAACGATGGCGCGAAGAACGCGGTCTCCCGACGACGGTTCCTCGCCGGCACCAGCGCGGCTGCCGGCATCGGTGTCCTCGCAGGTTGTACCGGTGGCGACGGCGGCAGCGGCGACGGCGGCAGCGGTGACGGCGGCAGCGGCGAGACGACCACGGCGACCAGCCAGACGACGACGGCGTCGACGTTCTCGGCCGAGGTGACGGTCACCCACTGGCCCATCCTGATGTACTCGCCCCCCTACCAGGTCGCCCTGGAGAAGGGCTTCTTCGAGGAGGAGGGCATCAACATCGAGAAGATCGTCGGGAGCTCCGGCGGCGGCACCACGGTCCGCAACGTCGTGACCGGTGGCCTGCCGTTCGGCGAGGTCTCGACGCCCGCCGCGGTCAACGCCTACTACGCGGGCGCACCGCTGAACATCGTGGCCAGCGCGCTGAACACGCCGGGAACTATCAACTGGGTCGCCCCGAAGGGCTCGGACGTGAAGGACATCACGGATCTCAAGGGCGAGACGCTGGGCTTTACGGCCGCCGGCTCCGTCACGCAGAACACCTCCGCGCTCTGCGTGAAGATGGCAGACGGCATCAGCGTCGACGACGTCTAGTTCAAGGCCATGGGCGGGCTCTCGGAGGGGCTGACCGCCGTGGGCGAGGGCTCCATCGCGGCGGCCGCGAACATCGACCCGGTGTTCTCGAAGCAACAGCAGAGCGATAAGTGGCAGGTGGTCTTCTGGGCGAAAGACTACCTCCCGAACTTCATCCAGACCTCCATCATCACCGGTCCGGACATCCTGAAGGACAACCCAGAGATCGTCAGGGGCTATCTCCGCGCACGCGCGAAGGGCGTCGAGTACCTCCAGGACAACGTCGAGGAGGCCGCCAGGATCTTCGCCTCCTACAACGACGGCTACAGCGAGGAGGTCATGCTCCAGTCGCTAAAGAACGTCGAGCCGAACAACTACTACACGACGGGCGAGTTCAACCTCGACGGGCTCAAGCTCATCGAGCGGGGGATGAAGAACATCGACCTCATCGACCGCAACATCGAGTGGACGAAGCTCATCGACCAGTCGTTCCTCTCCGAGGACAAGCGCATCGACCTGAGCAAGGCAGAGAACTGACGGATACGGCACCGACTGTGAATATTTAGGCTCTGTGTCGAAATTGAGAAGGAATGCTTGAACTACGGAACGTCTCGAAGACGTACGGACTGCGTGACGAGCGGAAGAGCACGGTCGTTGCCCTGGACGACATCGACCTCTCCATCGCGGAGGGGGAGTTCGTCTCCATTATCGGCCCGACCGGCTGCGGGAAGAGCACACTGTTCGAGATCATCGGCGGGTTGATCGAGCCCACCGAGGGCGAGGTGCGCCTGGACGACGAGCCCATCGACGGGCCCCACCCGCGGGTCGGGATGGTGTTCCAGGACCACAGCACGTTCCCCTGGCTGTCGGTCGTGGAGAACGTCGAGTTCGGCCTGCGCATGAACGGCGTCGGGAAGGCAGAACGACGGCAGCGAGCCGAGGAGATGCTCGACCTGGTCGGCCTCCACGGCTTCGAGAACGCCCGGCCGACCGAGCTCTCCGGCGGCATGAACCAGCGCGTCGCCATCGCACGGACGCTGGTGATGGAGCCGGACATCGTCCTGATGGACGAGCCGTTCGGCGCACTCGACGAGCAGACCCGCCTCATCCTCGGCGGGGAGCTCCTGCGCATCTGGCGCGAGACGGGCGCGACCATCCTCTTCGTCACCCACAACATCAACGAGGCGGTCCAGCTCTCGGACCGTATCGCCGTCATGAGCGCCCGTCCCGGACGGTTCAAGACCGTCGTCGAGAACACCATCCCCAGACCCCGAGACGACGACACGATGTCCACGGACGCGTTCAACGACCTCGTCCAGCTGCTCTGGACCGAGCTCAAAGACGAGAGCAAGCGCGGCCTGGCCCAGAAGGACCGGGCGGCGGCCGAGGGGAGCGAGGACGCATGAGCACCCAGCCGGCGTTCCTGCCGTCGCCGCCGGCCTGGCTCACCAGGGGGCGTCTGGTGCGGCTCGCACAGGCGGCCGTGCTCCTCTCGGTCGTCGGCTTCGTCGAGTTCGCCCCGAAGTGGGGGCTGGTCGGCGCCACGACGCTCATCCCGCTGTCGTCGATGCTCGACGAGCTCGTGACGCTCCTGGCGGACGGGACGCTCACCCCCCACATCGTCCAGACGTTCACCTCGGTGTTCGGCGCGTTCGTCCTCGCGGTCCTGACGGGACTGCCCGCAGGCGTCGTGCTCTGGAAGGTGGACACGCTCAAGCAGATACTCGACCCCTAC
>Ga0102959_1000078_pt1 | contig 31033 bp, 19 predicted proteins | sample SalPonF2_B_D2_MG_FD_84520 | JGI IMG/M metagenome (GOLD analysis project Ga0102959, IMG submission 84520) | Salt pond soil microbial communities from South San Francisco under conditions of wetland restoration - Salt Pond MetaG SF2_B_D2_MG ...
CAGCCGGCGCCGGGAAATGGCATCGAAAATGTAGCTGAAGATGGCAATCCAAATATGCTGGGGACCGCCTTACAATCAGAAAACAATGTATCTGCAAGTGGCGTATTCAGTCAGCCGGTAGGAGCCGGTGAGCCCGGTATACTGTTACCCGGACATAAATATACTTTCAGCTTTACCGCCAAAGAAGGCGATTTGTTGACTTTCGCTACCATGTATGCTCAGTCAAACGATGCTTTTTATAGCCCTGTAGAAGCTGGTATAAATTTATTTTCTAAAGGTACCCCAGCCACAGGTAATGTTACGGATCAAATTATGTTGTGGGATGCCGGAACGGAAGCCAACGAAGAGCCGGGTGTAGGCAGTAGTCAGGCGCCACGGCAAAGTGCTCCCAACACCGGTCCCGATGATTCTAATTCCAATGTGCGGCCCATAAATGATGGTTTTGATTATGGGGATGTTGCATCGCACATTAAAGTTTCCATCCGGACTATTCAGAATTAGCAAATGACGATTTGGAGTGAAAGTCGCCCTGAGAATGGGCGGCTTCACACTTTGAAAAAAAATTCTGTATATATAAATGTTGGCGCCAATTTTTGGGCATGTTGTTTTTTTGTCAAAAGCTTGGTAGATATCCTTATGGATCAAAAGAATATTCTCATAATAGAAGATGACAAAGAGATTACTGATCTGATTGAGATCAATCTCGAAGGGTCGGAGTATAACTTGGATAAAGCATTTGATGGACAAGAAGGATTATCAAAGGCCAGGAAGGATAAATATGATTTGATTATTCTTGATTTGATGCTTCCCAAGCTGGATGGTCTTGAAGTGTGTAAAAAGCTCCGGTCGGAGGATATCCAAACACCAATTTTGATGCTTACAGCTAAGTCGGAAGAATTTGATAAGGTTTTGGGATTGGAACTTGGCGCTGATGATTATCTGACCAAGCCTTTCAGTATTCGTGAGTTACTGGCACGCATAAAAGCCAATCTCCGACGAGTTGAAGTCGAACATCAGGCATCCCAAAAAATAGTTGAAAATCGGTTATTAACTTTTAAGGATTTAGTCATTGATTCCCAAAAAAGAAAAGTGACTTTGAAAGGTGAACTTATTTCTCTGACGCCAAAGGAGTTCGAGTTGTTGCAGTTGTTTGCGTCGAATCCCGGCAAAGCGTTTTCAAGGCAGGAGTTATTGGAAGAGATTTGGGGCTACCAGTTCGAAGGTTATGATCACACGGTAAACTCACATATCAACCGACTGAGAAATAAGATCGAAGAAGATCCTTCAAATCCATATTACCTGAAAACGGTCTGGGGGGTAGGCTATCGATTTGCCGAACTCGAGGAGCTTGAAGAATGAAAAAATTGCTAACTTCTTTTTACGGAAAATTATCGCTGATTTTTTTATTTCTTTTGATCGGCTTGGGGGTAGCTCAAATCCTGATCACATACCATTCTTCGATGCAATTTGTGCGCCAGGCCGATCAGAGACTAAATCATGATTTGGCCAGGAATATGGCCTCGGAATTTGAGCCGTTGCTGCAAGACGGCTTTGATGTTGATAAGATAAAACATCATATCCATGATATGATGGTGGTGAATCCGAGAGTCGAAATTTATATTCTTGGGCCAAAAGGAAAGGTGTTGGCTTATTTTATTAATCCGCCTCACAAGGTTCGCAGCGATTCGGTAGAGCTACAGCCGGTTCTTAATTTTATTCATAGCCAATATGATAATCTGATTCTTGGCCCGGATCCACGGAATCCGGGAACGAAGAAACCGTTTTCTGCAGCCCGGTTAACTCTTGGCCCGTCGAGAGAAGGCTATATTTATATCATACTGGGAGGTGAAAAATATGATTCTGCTGTCAATATGTTACAGAATAGCTATTTTCTGCGGACCAGCCTCAAAGTGTTTGTGATCATTCTTTTGGTAACGGGGATTGTTGGGCTTATCCTTTTTGCTCTACTGACCAAACGCTTGCGAAGAATGACTGATATTATTGAAGGATTTGATCGTAATGACTTGAGTAAACGGGTACCGGTTCATTCTAATGATGAGATCGGGCGGTTGGCAAAGAGTTTCAATAAGATGGCGGATACCATTCAGCAAAATGTAAAAGAGCTTGAAAAGACCGATCGATTGCGACGTGAGCTCATTGCCAATGTATCCCACGATTTACGTAGCCCGCTGGCTTCCATCCAGGGATATCTGGAGACGATTATGCTTAAAGATTCTGATTTAAGTGCAGAAAAACGGAAGCAATATCTTGAAGTGATCCTAAAAAATACCACGATGCTTCGACAACTGGTGGAGGAGCTTTTCGAGCTATCCAAATTAGATACAAGACAGGTAAATCCGGAATTTGAGCCATTTTCTATTAAAGATTTGGTTCAGGATGTAACTTTAAAATTTGAGCAACGAGCCAACCAAAAAGGAATTGATATCAAGGCCGAAGCTCCACCCAACTTGCCATTGGTTGAGGGCGATATTGCACTTATTGAGCGGGTACTAAGCAATCTTATTGAGAATGCTATTCAATATGCCTGTGAGGGTGGTGCAATTAAAGTGCAGGTGAATCCGAATTCAAAGGGTATCAAAGTTTCAGTGATTGATAATGGCCCGGGAATTGAAGAAGAGGATTTACCACATATTTTTGATCGATTCTACCGGGCAGAAAAAAGCCGTTCAAAAGATAAGGGCGGAACCGGTTTGGGATTGGCAATTGCAAAAAAGATTCTAGAGTTACATGGTCAGGATATCCATGCGCGAAACCGAGATCAGGAGGGAGCCGAGTTTTATTTTAGGCTGCCTATTGTTAAATAATTACCCATACTTTTCAAAAAATGCCGGTTATCTTCATCCGCATTCTGGTCTTGAAGGCAGATGAATGAAAGGGCCCCCCCTGTTCATTTGTCGGAAGGAAACCTCGGTCATCCGGTGGAATTTTGTAGCGATCACTTATATAGAATTCACCTAGGATATATTCAACTTGGTTCCTCTGCTATGCGATGAACCAAGTTTTAAAAGGATGAAGGAGCAGTCCATCTTGGAGATGGACCGCTCCTTTCTCGATTCTAATACCGGAGCAGGCCTTATTTGTTTCGTGCTTGTGTACCATTGTCGATTTGTTTTATCAGCTCATCAACAGCACGTTTAAGCTGGGCATCGCCTTTCGTTCGGTAATCAGGAGCATTTTCCAAGCCGATATCTGGGATGGCTGGACCGTGTTCCATGTTTTTATTGGTGGCTTTCACGTACCAGCCCCGGAAAGGCAAGCGTACATAGGAACCGCCCATCAGGCCGGCGCCTCCGGTAGAAATAACAGCCCCGAAGGTCGGCTCTCCAACCAGTGTCCCATAGTTCAATGTTTTGTAAGCATGGGCGAAAATCTCTGCATTGGAATAACTGTTTTGGTTGGCCAGAGCGATAGAAGGTCCAGTCCAGGTGGCAAATGGCAAACGTTCTCCAAAGGGATAATGCTCCCGGAATTTTGTATGATTTTCTTGCAGATTATCGGTGGCACCGCGTGGGATAGTATAAGCGTGCTGGCGATAATTAAGTACGGTTAGCAGGTAATCAGTCGTCCAGCCGCCGCCATTATAGCGTACGTCGATAACAATGCCATCCTTGCCTTCTCCGGTGGCCGTTAATTCGCGCTCGAAACGCTCAAAGCTCGGCCAGTTCATTCCCTGGATATGCAGATATCCCAAGCGACCGTTGGAGTATTTTTCGGTGAGATCCTTGCGCTTTTGTACCCACTCGTTATACAGTTCCCTGCTTAGACTTCGGGTGGGCTCGATAACCACATCGCGATTTTCACCTTTACTGTTTTGTACATTTAGCATCGTTGGTGTATTGACCTTGTCTTCTAACAGGTGATAAAAGTTGTTCGCCTTGGCCACCGATTTGTTATCAACGGCGGTAATGACATCCCCAACATGCAGTTTGCTGACTTCGCGGTCGGCCGGTGAATTGGGCACAACATGCGTTACTTTTACGCCGTTGGCTACGGGCTCTACTTCTACGCCCAATAAACCTGTGTGCACGTCTTGCGTTTCGGCACGATCAGATCCGTAAAAGCCCATATGGCTGGAATTGAGTTCGCCAAGCATCATATTCATGACGTCTTCAAAGTCCTGATCGGAAGAGGCTTCCATTGCCCAGGGTTTGTAATGATCGTGCAGAGCCACCCAGTTTTGCCCGTGGAATTTCGGATCATAAAAATTGATATCCAATTTTCGCCATGCCTCTTCAAACACCTGGTTGCGTTGAGCTTGGTGATTGATCGTCATCTTTGCCGTAAAGGGCAGATTTTCTAACTGATTCTTCTTGAGATCAAAGCGGCCAATTTTTCCTCCTCGTTGCATCAGGTATAGTGCATTTAGTTTGGTATTGAGGCGTACATTGTAGGGCGTTACTCCGCCGTGCGTCAGGGCCTTGGTTTCAGTTCCATCCCACTTGGCTTGGTAGAGATCCTGGTCAGCATTATAATTTTGTCGGCTGTCACGGTTGGTCACGAAGTAGAAGGTTTGCCCATCTTTGGAGATTGCGATGTCCGACTCGTTGCCGGGCAGCGAGGTAACCTGCTGAAGCCGTTTATAAAGTCCGTCAAAGTCGATTGTTACGTTTACGCCCACCGTGTCTTTGGGGGATACGCGCTCCGGCTTTTCGCTTTTTTCCCAGTCAAGTTCGGTGCGCTGCCAGTCGCGCTTACTCAGCCAGGCAAACCATACATCATCATCGCCATTGTTACGGGATGAGAGAAAAGCCAGCTTCGTACCGTCCGGGCTCCAGACAGGATCGGTGTCGGGACGAGGATGCTTGCTGATATTGACTGGTTTCTTTGAGTTATCGGCCGGTTGAATGTAAATTTCGGTATTGAAGTCGAGGTTGGGCAGAGAATAGGCCAGCCATTTGTTGTCGGGACTCCAGGCGACGCCATCGGCCTCGGCCCAGCCGGTGTCCAGAAGTGTCGTTTCCTTGCCCAGCTCATCCTGGCCATTAATTTCGGATACGATCAGTTCGCCGCGTCCCCGGTTATAAGCGACTTTCTTTCCATCGGGCGATACGACCGGATGCCGTTCGGCTTTTTGGGTATTTGTGAGCCGGATGGTTTTAAACTGCAGACTTTCAAAAAGATCATTTTTATCCTTTTGGGCCGGCTCCAGGGCAAATAAATCATATTGACCATTGCGATCGCTGGCAAAAATAACAGTTGAATCGTTCAAAAATGCAACATCCAGATCGCGGTATGGGCTGTCGGTCAGTTTTACCGAACGATTTTTTTTAGGATCGTTATGTTTGATGAAAATTTCTCCCTTTTCAACAAAAGCCAACCAATCGCCACTGGGAGATACCGCAAATTCTTCTGCAGCATCGGAAAATGTTTTGCGCTCGATGTTATCAAAACGCTGATCGTGGGATACATCGATATGCAGTGGATGGGGTTCTTCACCCGCATCCATTGAATAAAGGCCCATTTTGCTTTCAAAGATGATGCGGCTGCCGTTATTGCTGACATCAAAATACCGCACGCCATCATTTTTTAAATGGGTCAGCTGCTGTAAGTCTCCAATTTTACCTTCATTAGAGAAGCTGGTCTTATAAATATTGAGCGTACCATCACGCTCACTCGTAAAATAAAGCTCATTATTGCCGGCAAGCCGGGGGTACATATCGTTGCCCATAAAATCGGTTAGCTGCCGGTAGGTCTTGTTCTTGGTATCATAAACCCACAAATCTTTATTGGCAGATCCGCGGTAACGTTTGCGGTACTCCCGGTTATATCCCCGTACAAAAATGAGATATCGGCCATTGGGAGACATGGTTGCCATCATCCCGAATGAATCGAAAAATCGGGTAGGCGTGCCGCCATCTGCCGAAACGGTTTGAAGTTCCGGTTCCCATTCTACTTGGTTAAATACGCGTTCTGAAGTAAAGATAACCCGATTGTCGGGCGTCCATCCGGTAAGTTCATCACTGGTAGAATGGTAGGTTAACTCTTTGATGTGGCTGCCATCTGCATCCATAACAAACACATCGCTGTTACCATTACGGTCGCTGTTAAAAGCAATATGTTTTCCAGCAGGGCTCCACTGTGGACGTGCTTCGTATGCCTCGTGCAGGGTCATTCGAAAAGCTCTGCCGCCGTCAATGGGTACGGTCCAGATATCTCCCTGGTAAGAAAAGGCAATGGTTGATCCATCGGGACTGATGGATGGAAAACGCGCAAAAGGTTCATTTGATTGTGCATTTGCACCCCAAGATATCCCAAATAGCAAACAAAAAAGTAGATATAATTTTTTCATTTCAGATATATTTTGTTGATAACTGATTGAATAGCCCGGCTATTTTCACCAAACCGACTTGACGTAATATGGGATTCCTTCATCAAAACTTAAAGAAAAGATTGTAAGAGCTTGAAAAAAGGGTTCTTCCTGGATATATCTCGTCCGGTGATACTGCCAATAAAATAGTTTATCAACGAAATATACCTTTATGTGACGAGACCGGAGATGAAGTAACCGGCTCAGTCCGTTCAGCCTAATAATTTTCTTACCGGGCTATTGCCATTTCGCTTGGTGAAGATGAGCTCAAACTTTTGGTAGTCTGCGTCCGAATTTGGCCATAACAGTGTGCCCTCCAGTTGAGTTGTCAGCGTATCGATAAGCACGTTATGTAACGAGCGATGCTCTCTAACTTCTTTAGGACATCTAATGATGTTTTCGCCTTCGATGATCATGTGGATTTGGTTGCCATATTCCCTAAGGTGTATGTCGATTACTTTTTGATCATTATCCGGATTGAATTTTAGGATCAATGAGAACAGCTCGTTTAAAAGTAATCCGCAGGGTATGGATTGTTCGATATCCAGTGACAGCTCCACCGTTTCAAGGTTGAGTTCGATATTGTCAAACAAATTTTCGTTGTTGCTGGCCATAGTACCCATCTCAATAAGTTCGCGCAGGAAACTATTGAAAGGAAGATTACTCAAGTTGCCATTTCGATAAAGCACTTCGTGAATGGAGGCAATAGTCAAGATTCGATTTTTAATATTGGTGAGTTCCTGGGTAAGCGCTTTATTGGCTGAATCAAAAAGCTGTAATTCCAGCAGGCTGTTGATTAACGCCAGGTTATTTTTAACCCGGTGATGCAGCTCAGCCAACAAGGTCTCTTTTTCGCGAAGGGCTTGTTCAATTTTGTTTCGATATTCGGCCTGTTCCGAGATATCAACATACATGCCATAGATAGCGATGGTTTCGTTGTGAAGTTTAACCGGTACCGTACCTACCAAAACGGGAATGTGTTTGCCATCTTTGGTTTGACGAACGGTTTCCATTTGCAGGCTTTTGCCCTTTTTTGTTGTATTAGAAAAATGCTGAGCCTCGTCTTGTTTTTGGTCCGGTACTATTAGATCATTGATATTTTCTCCGAAAACTTCTTCTGGAGAGTATCTAAAAAGATCCGAGAAACTATCATTTATTCGCTGAACATTTTCGTTGGTATCAGCTATTGCAATACCAATGGGAGCATTATTAAATAATTGTTCCAGCAGCAATTGGTTTTTACGATTTTCGCGTTCTATCTTTTTACTCTCCGTTATATCTATACCGGTTCCTACGATATACGTTTGGCCGTTTTCCACAAAGGGTTTGGCGAAAATAGAATAATCCCTAATGGTCCCATTCTTTGAATGTATCTTTGTTTCTACCGAGAGTTCTCCTTCTTGGATACATTCGTCGATCTTCTGCTTAATCCGTGATTTTTGATCATCAACTATAAAGTCGAGAGCGTTTTTGTCAGCTAACTCTTGGGACGTATATCCAAGTTCGGTAATCATTTGAGCGTTCCATCGCACCACCTTGCCTTTGCGATCGATTACCAGGAAGACTCCGGGGATACTGTTTAAAGCTGATTCGGTGAAGTGTTTGTTTTGGAGCAGTTGTTGCTCAACCTTTTTTCTTCGTCTGATGTCTCTAAAACTGACAATAGCTTGTACTTTTCCCAACTTGGTTCGATACGCCCTGGATGTTACCTCAACCGGTATCCGGCTGCCATCTTTATGCAGCATGTGCATTTCAAGTTGATAAGTGCCGTCTTCCTTTCGGTGGTTGAGAGCACTTTGGTAATCCGGATCTTCAATATCCATTACATCAGAGCGATTCTGCCCAGCCAGATTTTTATACTCCCACCCCAGGATTTTGTGGGCTTCCTTATTAGCATCGATGATATTACTTTTGGTGTCGGTAATAAGGATACCATCCAAGCTCTGTTCGAACTGGATCTGGTAGCGGTTTTTACTTTCCTCCAGTTCCTTATCGGTTTGAACAGTGGAGGTTATATCTTCGTGGATCATGACAAATTCAGAAGAATCACGATTACCTTTTCGAAGAGTCAGTTTGTACCAGGAAGGGTTTGAATTTATTTTTGCAGGATATTTTTGAGCAAACGAATCGATTTCTCCACGCAGTACTTTTTTCATTCCCAATAGAATTTTAAGGGCAAAGTCGTTACCCAACTCTATGGCATGTTGTAAAGTATCAAAATAATCGGATCCAAGCGGGGAGCGTTTTATCTGTATATCTTCATCATTAAAAGAATCCCAGCTTTTATTTGTTTGAAGGATTTTTCCGGCCTTGTCGATGATGGCAACATGCGCCAACAAGCTGTCAAGAAGATCAAAATTACGTTTACTTTCGGAATAGTTTTCGGCGACCATAAGGATCAATCGGATTGGTGATTGTGAAGGAATAACATCACCAATTGTGAATCGATACGTAAGACGTAAAAAGCCTAAATTTTAGATCCCAAAAACAACCTATTGGAGCTTAGGTATTTACCACACCTATGTATTTTTGATTATGGGCAACGGTCTTAACGGCTTCGAGCAATTTTTCTTCGCTGGTGCCAATTTGCAGGTAGCCGGTTGCCCCCATTTTGATTAAGGGAGAGATCAAAAAATCATGGCTGTAAGAGTAGAGAATAAGTATTGGGAGATCGGTAAATCTGGAAGTAATTTTTTGGGTCAACTTCTTCGGTGAAGTTGAAAATTCGAATAAATTGGCCACTATTACTTTATAGGCCGCATTATGATCCCGATCTTGGATGTTATTTTCATTATGGCTTAATGAAAGAGTGCGGATAATGTTCCACTCATCTACCGATGCCAACATGCTTTCCAGGGTATCTGTCACAGAATTGTCTTTGCCGAATAAAAGAATGTCCATTTATTGAATTTAATTAGGAATGCTTATTGAAACCTAGTTCTTCATACGGAGGAAGGACATAAGGAAAAACACCTAATTTTTGAATAGGTGAATTACCTATGATGTTTAAGACGGCTATATTTATTCCAAGGTGATGAGATTATGCTTGATCGCGTAAGTGACAAGTCCGGCAGTATTTTTAGCACCGGTTTTTTGCAAGAGGTTGCGGCGGTGTGCATCGACGGTGCGTATGCTGATATAAAGTTCATTGGCAATTTCCTGGTTGGTATATTCTTTGGCGATAAGTTCTAATACCTCGATTTGCCGCTCTGTAAGATTCGCAGGGTCGTGGGAATCCTGACCTGTTCCTTTAACCAAGTCCATCATTACAGATTGTGCCGCATCATGACTAAAATAGTGCCGACCGTCCAGGATGGCTGTAATTGCTTCTAAGAATTCTTCCTTATCGGAACTTTTAAGGATGTAGCCCGAAGCCCCTGCTTCAATCATTTTTCGGATATGCTGATCTTCATCCATCATGGTAAGGGCCAGGATTTTAAGATCCGGGAACTCTGTGGTAATTTTTTCAGTAGCTTCAATCCCATCCATTTTTGGCATGCTGATATCCATGATAATCAAATCGATATCATAATTTTGGCAAGCTTCTAAAGCTTCCAGACCATTCGCAGCTTCAACTAGAATATTAAATCCTATTTCATCTTCCAGCAGCGATCGGATACCGTCACGTACAATATCGTGATCATCGACAAGCAGTACATGAACATTAGCCATTTTTTGTCTCTTCTTTAAAGATGTTGATATTAGGTATTTTTATATGTGTTTTCGTGCCTTTTCCCGGTTCAGATTCAATATCCCATCTACCATTCAGATTTTGCACGCGTGTATCAATGCTTTTGAGCCCCAAACCTTTTTCTGGGCTTTTTTCTTCCAAATTCATACCAATTCCATCATCTTCAATAGTAAGATGCAAAGTGTTGTTATTCTTGTTCAGACCGATGGATACATTAGAACATTCTGAATGTCGTACGGCATTCGAAATTGACTCCTGCAGTATTCGATAGATATTGACCTCAGTTTGGTTCGTCAGTTCTAAATCCTCGCAGTTACATTCAAATGTGACGTTAATATCTGTGCTATCTCTCAGATCCTGCAATAAATTTTTGATTGCAATAATTAATCCGTAATCGGTAATTGATTTAGGCATTAGGTTATGCGCTATACTGCGGGTTTCGGAAAGTGCTTTTTTGAGATGTGACATGCCGGTATCAAACTGTTTTTGACGTTTTTCGGGAAGGCGCCCTACATCTTGTTTTACAGATTGGAAATTCATGCTGGCGGCTACCAGGTATTGTCCCAGTCCATCATGTAATTCATGTGCGATGCGTTTGCGTTCGCGGTCTTCGCCCTCGAGGACGGATTTAACAATTTTCTCCTGTATCTGTTTTTTATCCGTGATATCTATTATAATAGAATCCCAAACGATCGTACCATCGTCTTGTTCATGTGGAATTCCTATGCCATTATGCCAACGAACTTCGCCATCCGGCATTATATAACGCCATTCTTTATTCCAGCCAGACAGGCTTTGGGCCGATTCTTTAATCGATTGCTGAACTTCTTTTAAATCTTCATCATGAATGTTAATATTATTCCAAACCAAATTATTGTTTCCCTGCAAAGCCTCAGGAGAAATTCCCCAGACTTCTTTGGCTCCCTGACTGACATAATTTAATTCATCGGTACCGTCGGGATGCAATTTGTATTGGAAAACGACACCGGGTACATTATTGGTAATTGCTTCTAATCGTTGTTTATTAGAACGCAATGCCATTTCTGCCTCTTTCCTTTGCGTGATATCTTGAACCACTCCAAGCAATTTTTTAACCTTTCCGGAATCATCTTTTATGGGTATGCCGATAGCCCGGATATATTTTATATTTCCCTTCTCGGTGTTAAGGTGCAAGTCTAAATCATAAGGGGTACCATTTTTTATGGCTTCCTGAACAGCATCTCGATAAAGATCGGCATCTTTCCCAAAATAATTTTTTGCAGTTTTGCCATACTTTGGCGGACTCAGGTCAGGATCCCGCTCAAATATTTTATAATGCATGGGCGACCAAAAGATTTCCTCGCTTTCTACATCAAATTCCCAATCGCCAAGTTGCCCTATTTTTTGAGCCCGCAGCAAGCGTTCCCGCTGTTTTCGCAATTTCTTTTCGTATTCTTTTTGATCGGTTATATCCCGAACGACGCTAACTACTTTATCAACATTCCCATCCTCATCATAAACCAGGGTAACGGTGTGACCGGAATAGAAGATTGTACCGTCCTTTTTTTGCATTCTAAATTCTGTCTGAAATACCCCCGATTCTTCCAAGCTTTCTTTTCCCATCTTATCCCATTCTTCAAAATGGTCTTGGTCCACATGTAAAACCTTCGTTGATCGTCCAATAAGTTCATTGGGTTCATAGCCGAATATTTTTTGTGTACCCTTATTACAATCAACGATCGTTCGATTTTGAGGATCTACCAGAATTACACTCTCTTCCAGGCTTTCAAAGGTCTTTTTCAGCAGTTTTTGAGATTCCCGAATTTTGGCTTGTGAAGCCTTTATATCAGTCATATCGATACCGATGCCAACCGAGGTGTTGTCGGTCAGACGCACATTGGTCCAAGAGGTCGGAATTGTTTCTCCCGACTTTGTTACCATCGGGAATTCTTTCCAGCCAATCCCCGGATTTTGCATAAATTCGATGATTTCTTCCCGGGTACTAAAATCAGGATAGCAGGCCTCCAGCAAATCAATGTTGTTTTTTTCAATCTCTTTATTGCTCCACCCAATCACCTTTTCAAATTCTTTATTGACATCGAATTCGTTCAGGTCGGGATCGTAGATCGTTATCATCACGGGTATCCGCTCAAACAGGATATCTTTAAGTTCTTTTTCAGAACGAAGGTTATCTAACAGATTCTCGCGTTCTAGCTCTCTTACTTTATCCTGGTCCCGTTGCTTTTTGATAAGATAAAACAAACCGATGGAAGTTAGGGTAACATAAAACAAACCTTTATATGTTTGAAGGGTGGTTAAAAGTTCAGGATCTGAAGTGAAGAAATCCAGAATGCGATCGGAGAGAAAAATCCATAACCCTGCCATGACAAGATAAATGAGTGTTATCCTGAGGGGCGATAGTGATATCTTATCTTTCCATTTCACCTACGGATATTAATTATATCTTGAAATAGCATCTTTTCCCTTAATTTCCATTGTAATATAATTTTATCAATATAGAAAATGCTATTGATGAATAAGGGAGAAGTAAAATGCCCAAAGAGATTAAAAAATTAGGACCTTGAATACTAAATATTAAAGTTTTTTGAAGGGGTGGGACAGCTAGTATTCAGGTCGGTTTTCGGGCTTTTATCAGGAAGAATTTCCAATAACAGAAATACCACTCTTTCTGTTTGAGGATTTCTAGTCTTGCGCTCGTAATTAGTGTACTGGCAGATTGGAGGGAACAGGTGTTAATGATCTCTTCCCGGACTTTAAGCCTGATGTACCAATTCACCAGCCTAAACCAGCCGCTGTTATTCCAGTCCAACACATAAAGCTCTCCACCCGGCTTAAGCAGTTTTTTCAAATGATAAACCGTAGCACGCTGGTTGGGATAATTATGGAAAGCGCTCGTACAGAAAATTTTGTCAAATTTTTCGTTTTCAAAATCGATAGCATCCACCCAATGCTCGCTAAATTGTATTTGAGAATTATCTGCAAGTCGCTGCCGGGCTTTCTCCAACATGTTATGAGAGGGATCGTTGAGAACAAATTTGTCGAATGGGTATCCATTGTTTATATAGCGTTCGGCAAGCAGACCCGTCCCGGCACTAACGTCTAAAAGTACATCTTTGGGATCTGCATCCACTATTTCCAACACTTTCTGGTGGGTATGTGCCAGATAATCCGCCCACCGTTCTTCGTAATGATCGGCATTTTTGTTTATATGCTTTATGGTAGATTTGATTCTATCTCGCATGGTAATAGCTAATAAATCGGGAGATGGCTGGTGCTGAATATAAAAGTAAAAACAAGCAGTCTGGAAAGTTGATTATTAGTTTATTGGATTTTCAAACCGACTAAAAATGGACAAAGAATCAAAGTTAACATAATAGTAATTCGGCAAACAACCTTAATAAGCTTATTTTAAACCCATTTCGGTGTAAATCGTGAATGGTTAAGTCATCTTAATTCAAAAATAAATCGAAACATTCATTTATGGCTGCAATTTGGAAAAAAGGAATTTGTTTGATTGCGTTGCTATTGGCAACACTGTTGGTAAGGGCGCAATCACATCCTCAAAATCAAGAAACCACTCTTAACGAAAAAGGCCCCAAACTGGTGGTGGGCATCGTGGTTGACCAGATGCGTTATGATTATCTGCCGATGTATTGGGATAAGTTTGGCGATGGCGGTTTTAAACGCCTGGTGAACCGGGGATACAGTTTTGCCAATAATCATTTCAATTATTTTCCTACCTATACGGGGCCCGGACATGCATCGATTTATACCGGAACGACCCCTTCGGTGCATGGTATTGTGGGCAACGATTGGTACGATCGGTCACTTTGTCGAAGTGTTTACTGCGTTTCTGATTCTTCGGTATCATCTATTGGTACGGATACCGAAGCCGGTAAAATGTCTCCGGATAATTTATGGAGTACGACAGTAACCGACCAGCTTAAGCTTGCCAGTCCCGATAGTAAAGTAATTGCGGTTTCGATTAAAGATCGTGCGGCCGTGTTGCCCGGCGGACATTTGGCTGACGGCGCGTACTGGTACGACGGCTCATCCGGGAATTTCATTTCCAGTTCCTGGTACCGCGATACGTTGCCGGATTGGGTACAAGCTTTTAATGAGGATGGTCTGGCTCGGCAACTGAGCAATAAGACCTGGCAGACACTCTTGCCTATGGATCAGTACACCGAGGGCAATCCGGATGATACGCCGTACGAAGGCGCTTTTGATAAGGAAGATGCGCCTGTCTTTCCTCATACATTGAGCGATTACACCAAGGATTCTTACAATATTGTCAAGTCGTCTCCCTTTGGCAATACACTGTTGGAGCGATTTACCAGGAAGGCGATAGAAGGCGAACATTTGGGAACCGATGACGTTACTGATTTTCTGGCGATCAGCTTTTCTTCCACCGACTATGTAGGGCATCAATTTGGTCCGCATTCGGTTGAGCTTGAGGATACGTACTTACGCTTGGATCGCGATCTGGCTGATTTGTTCGACTATCTGGATAAAAAAGTGGGCAAAGACAATTATATGGTAATGCTGACTGCGGATCACGGCGTAGTAGATGTGCCGGCTGAGTTGATGGACAAGGGCCTGCCGGGGGGCTATTTTAACAGTCATGAGGCGATGGCCGAACTTTCGGATTACCTGAATACGGCTTACGGTGATGGAAAATGGGTCGAGCATTATATCAACCAGCAGGTATATTTGAATCGGGATTTGATAGAGGAGCAGGATATCCCGCTTTTGGAAATACAGAAAGATGCCGCCGACTTTCTAAGAGGGCTGGATGGGGTGCAGGCAACCAATACAGCAACTAATTTTGAATACAAGAGTTTCACCGGAGATTTGCAGGCAAAGTATCAAAATGGCTTTCATTACGATCGATCCGGAGATGTATATATCGAATTGAAGCCCGGCTGGCTGGATTCTTCTTATCGTACCGGCACATCTCACGGCTCCCCCTACAATTATGATACGCATGTGCCGCTGTTATTCTACGGATGGAATATTCCGCATGGCAAGACATCTCAAAAAACGGTGATCACACAGATCGCACCGACTATATCTGCGATGTTGAATATTGATTATCCCAGTGGCTCGAAAGCCGAAGTACTGGAATTTGAGGAATGATGCTCGAAAATTCTCTAAGCTCACTTACTTGAATCTTGTATTTGAGCATTTAACGATGGAAAGGTAGTTTTCTATCAATCCTCCTGACCTCCTTCTCCAAGGAGGAACTCTTGGATTATAATCTCACTCAAGATGCCATAAAGACCCTTTTTAAGTCCCTCTTGGAGGAGAGGGATTTAGGGAGATTGATATAACCGTAATTATTAAAGCACCTATTTCCCGGTTTGGACTTTTTGGACAGCCTCTGGGTTTGTCTGCTCAACAAAACTTTCTTGATCCTCGAAGTTTTAGTATAGTTGAGATCCGGGATCTCGGAAGGACTTTATCCTAATATCTGCCCCTGAAATTCCGCGCGGAATGACGTCTGATTTAAAATAAATAGAAATGGCAGGATGCAGTGAGGACGAGTTCAGATTAAAGGACTTCACTTACATTTTATACATTCTTCCTTGCTACCGCCAGAAAAACCGGAAAGGATTTAGCCGAACCATCTTCAATCTCTTTTTCAATACGATAGGCCGTGGTAAATGAAATATCTGAGAATCCGATACTCTTCATCATGCTGGTCAGTTCCGCCCGGTCAAATCCGCGGTGGACATCGGTAACGTCTTTTCCGTGAAACGATCCGTCTTCTTTGTCCAGATCGGCTATACACAGATACCCTTCGGGATGCAAAATGTTATAAAAAGACTTAAGTATGGCCTTCGTATCTGGAATATGATGCAGCGTCATTTGGGTGAAAACAAGATCATATTGTTCGTTAGGTAAGTCATTTTCGGTTAAATCCAGCCTTACAGGATGCAAATTGGATGCATTACGTTCTTCAATTTTCTCTTTGAGAACTTCGAGCATCCCATCCGAATTATCGGCCATGGTAATATCTCCAAGGTGCGGCTGCAGTTCAAAACTCAACAAGCCGGTTCCACAGCCATACTCAAAGGCTTTCATATCTTTAGATAGGGAAAGGTGGTTTCTTATAGTTATTCCGATAGCTTGAGAGCGTTTAACATGTTCCGGATTCTCATCCCATTCCTGGGCTTTTTCGTCAAATTTGTTCACGGTGAATATTTGTTAAAGGTTAATTGTAGTAGCTAAACATTTAGGTGATTGACAACGTTTACATTCCTCAGATATTTAGCGAGGCGGGCCTTTCGGGAGTGTAACCCCCTAAAATCCCCTCGGAGCTATTTATGCAATCATCTCTTGCCTATTCTGCGGTTATGTACGGCTGGGAATTCAAATGCGTTGGTTTCGCACTATAGGTACAAAACGAGGGAAAGAAAACGTGCTTGCCACCCTGGAAGAGGCTGTCTGAAAGGTCTCAATAATATGTTGAAACCCTTACTATTTAAGGCGGTAGATAAAATAGAACTATCAATCCTCCTGACCTCCTTCTCCAAGGAGGAACTTTTGGATTATGATCTCACTCATGATCGCATAAAGACATTTTTTAAATCCCTCTTGGAGCCGCGACCGACTACCGGCGGTAAGAGGGATTTCGACCTTCCTTTTTTGTTTTCCTGAAGCAGTTCGTGGAAGTGTAATGACCTCAGGGCGCGGTTTAGCAAATAAGAAAAGCTTGTCATCCCGGGCCCTCGACAAATGTCGAGGTGATGTTGACCCGGGATCTCGAAAGGATGTTATCTTAATATCTGCTCTTGAGATTCCGCGTCGGGGCGCGGAATGACAATCATTCCTTTGCCAGTTACGAATTCCCAGCCTTTTTGGATGCCCCGTAAAATTTGACGTTTACTTTTTCATAAGTAATAAGTCCACCGCCATCGGCTTTTTTGAACAGTGAATCCAGTTTATCCATGAAATCGTGGATATTTTCTTCTTTATCGACGATTTCGATAATCATGGGGAGATCTTCGGAGAGCGCAACCAGCTTCGATTTGTGGACGATACTATTGGCGCCAAAAGACATGATTCCTTTGGTTACGGTTGCTCCGGCCAGTCCTTCTTTTTTAGCGGCATATACTATTTGTTCATATAAAGGCTCATGATCAATTTGATCATATTCCCCCACGAAAATCCGCAATAACAGCGTGGTCGATTTATCAGTCATAATCTTAAAGCATTTTGATGAGCGTTAGTCCTATCCAAACGGCAAACAGTCCTGCAAGTAAACTCCCGAAAGAATACAGAAAGGCATACCAAAGTTGTCCATCCTGCAATAGGGTTAGAAATTCGTACGAAAAAGAAGAGAAGGTGGTAAAGCCACCACAAAAGCCTGTGGCTAACAATAGACGAATTTCACCGGATGCCAAGTTCTTGACAGACAGTCCGTAAATGATGCCGATAATCAGGCATCCTAAAACATTGACTCCAAACGTTCCATAGGGAAAAGAAGAGAGCCAGTTGGATTCGATATAGCGTGATAACAGGTAACGAAATGAGCTTCCTAAAAAACCCCCGCTACCTACAAGTATTAATGTTTTTAGCATGTAGTAATCCTACTCAATAAAGTTAAGTATTCCTATTATAACGTTGAGCAGGAGTCATTAACCCCGGGAACGGAGCGGTTAAAGGTGAACCCCATCACCTGAAGCGCTGATTATATGAAAAATTTGACTAATTCTGAATTTTGACTGGGATGCGGACCGTTTTCTTTCCGACATGTTGAAAATTGAGGGTTACGTCTAGAGAATCCCCCGCGGCGAGATCTCTTTTGAGATTCATCAGCATGATATGATAACGGCCGGGGGTAATCTGCAGTTTGTTACCAGAATCAATGACTAAATTACCGGCCGGACGCATAGCTGTTTCGCCTGAGTCGGTCTTGTAAGATTCATGCACCTGTGCTTTTTTTGACACATTACTGGAAGCACCAATCAGGGTATCGGTCGAGGCGGTACCATTCGTAATGGTCATATAGGCAGCGCTATTTTGCCCCTTAGCACCAGGTCGGGCCCAGGCACCGGAAAGTTCAATTTTACCAAATACTACGTTATTGTTATCCCCATCTTGTTGGGATTTTGAACTGCATCCCACAAAAATAAAAAGGGCTAAAACAAGAAAATATATTTTTTTCATCATGTTATTATTTAACGAATAGTGTTAAGGTCAGAGACTACAGTTTGAGGCTGAACGGCACTGGCCGGGTATTGATACCGCATACGGCCTTGGCGATCCATCAGATAAAGACGATTGGTATGCGTGAAAAAATAATTATTTGAAGTTGTATCTGTAGAGTCTGGATAGGTAACTTGAGTTACAATATCCAGGCGGTTCATCAACTTATTGATGTTGGTTGTATCTCCGGTTAGCAAGGAAAATTGATCATTCAGACCATAAAGTTTTTTGTATTTTTTAAGCACAGAAGGCGTATCCCGCCTGGGATCAAATGAAATTTCCACAAAGTCTATCCCGCTGGTATCCTGAAGTTTATCTTGAATATTAGACAGGTTTGAGGTGATAAGCGGACATATATCGGGGCAATGGGTATAAATAAAAGTTACGGCTACCACATCGCCTTTATAGTCGGTGGGAAAGTTAACGCGGGCACTGTCGCTGTTGACAAGCTGATATGATTCCCCTTTCAGGTCTTTAATTACCTTGGGTTTACTACAGGAGGCGATAAAAGCAATTAATGTTAATGAGAAAAGCAGAGACCGTAGGATAGAAGTGATCATTTCGCGATGATTTTTGATTCATTGCAGGGACTGTCCTCTCGTTCTTTGCACGGCTTGAACTCAAATTCGAGTGTTGAGTGGTGAATATCGAATTGATCCCCCAGCAATTTTTTTAAATGCGATTTAATATTTTCCATCTGATCGAGATTATCCTCATCAATTACAACATGGCTTTCCAACAAAATGTTGTGTTCATCCAGTCGCCATACGTGTATGTGGTGTATATCAAGTACGCCTTTAACCGAGGCCATCTCTTGTTGGATAACTGGAATCTCAATACCGGTTGGGGTACTTTCCATAAGGATACTGATAGTCTTTCGCAGCATAAAGTAGCATTGCCAGAGGATATAGCCGGCGATAACTAATGTGAGTATAGTATCAACAATGTAGAGCTGATATTGAATGATTAGTACACCGGCAACAATTACTCCAACCGAAGAGAGAGCATCCGACAAAATATGGATATAGGCGCTGCGCAGATTTATGTTCTCTTTGGAGCTTTTGTGCAGTAGCAGGGCCGTAATTACATTCCCCAAAAGACCAATAATGGCAACAATAAACATCACAAGACCATCAATAGGTTGTGGATGGATGAACCGGTCGATACTTTCTTTAATCAGAAAAAGAGCAATTATGATAAGTGTTATCAGGTTGATAAACGCCCCGATAATTTCAGCTCGTTGGTAGCCGAAGGTTTTGTCGCGATTGGCTTCTTTCTTAGAGATTTTGCGTGCAGCCAGACTTATGCCAAGAGAAGCGCTATCGTTTAGGTTATGCAATGCATCGGAAAGCAGGGAGAGACTGCCCGAAATAATCCCACCAATAAATTCAGCCAGGGTAATCGTTAGATTCAAAAAAATAGAAATCCATAACCGGCCTTCGGTTTGACCTTCACCATGATGGTGAAGGTCGTGATCATGCGAATGTGCCATTTAAAGTGTCAATTTGGATATCAAACGACGATGAATGTAAAGAATTAACTGTTTTGAACTTACAAAGGATATTCCGATTAATCAGGAATAAAAATCATTGAAATAGTGCGGATGTAAACTGATTTGTAGGTTGATTGTCTGTTACTTCAGTTAATTCGAGATATTTGCCACCTTATAGTGCCCATTTTTGGCATTCAGTAATCCCCGCATAATAAGTTGGGCGCTTTCTTTAGTTACGGCGCGCATACTATCACGATTAACAGTATCATTGACCTCGTAGGTGACGGCATCAGCTCCAAAAGTATGGTAAATCCAGTTCTTTGTGATGGGAGAACTGGTGTCAAAAGGTTCCACTTCAAAAGGATAATCGGGAAATTTTTGTCTTAGCGAGTCGATCCAGGCATACGTAAAGTCTTCGGGAAAAGTCGAGACATTTCGGTTTATCGGATAAAAAATATTTTCATCCGTAGAATGAAAGTCCATCCCATAAAACACCTTTCGCAGACTGTCGTCTTTTAGTTTAAGCAGGTCGTTTTTGATCGAATACGTTTCAGGCTGATTAAAATATTTCCAGTCCCGATTTAGATCTACGCCCGCTCCATTGGTGCGCCAGTTACCACGTTGCACGCCATCTGGGTTTGCAAAAGGATAAGCCCAAATTTCGAATTGTTTCCTGAATTTTGAGGCCAGTTTGGTATCGGATGTGAGTTCGTCAATAAATGTTTTACACGCCATTTCTCCAGTAACCTCGGGAGGATGTAATCGCCCGGTAATAATCAGAACGCCTCGTTTTGTAGAACCCTTGGGATCCGCGATATGCATTTTTACAATAGGTCGCCGATCATGGGTATAGCCAACGGTATCAAGTTCAACAAAAGGCTGAGTTACCATCGAATCAGCCCAGCTACTAAAGTTTTTCTCGGTAAATAACTCTTGTGCCGAAACCCATAAGGTATCTTTACTGATATCGAGCGACAGGGTTGCGGTGCCATTAAGGGTATCGGCTTGGTAGTTAGTGTTATCAATCGTCTTCCAGTGAATGCCGTCGTGACTTAGATTAGGCACATACCGGTGATCGCCATGCTGATAAGTCAGCTGTAGATCAACGTGCTTCGAGGTGTTGCTCCAAATTTTAAACGAATACCACGGGCTGTCGTTGACCGGATAAATTTCCGGTTTGATTACTACCCGATACAACGAATCCGAAACTTTATAGAAATCGCTCATCCGTGCCCCGGCAAATTCATTACTCACCCAAACATCGTCATCACGAATTCCGATAGTACGTTTGTGTTGGGGATGTATTACTTTGTCGGTGGTGACGGTTGACCCTTTGGGATCATAAGAAAAGCCGGTAAATTTCTTTGATGAGGAGCAACTTACCACAACTAGCAAAAGTAATACAACCCAAAAGTGGTTTGCAGAATGAAGATTAAATATTTGAGTCAATGCCGAGTCTTGTTTATTTAGTTTAAAAGTTTGAGAATCAAATGTACGATACAGATAACATAAAATCAGAATGTATTTATCTAGGCTGTTTTTCGCACCAAGATTTTTTCCCTTCAACGCCACAGAGGGGCCAATTTCTCAGTGAATTACCGTATGTTGATCTCAAGTAAAGTCGGTTTTGCAAAGACCTTTTTATTAACGGTATGTTACAATAACAAATTACAGATTTTTTTGAGAAAGGCGGGCCAAGATTAGATGAGACTAAAAGAAATATAATTGATACTTTTTGTACATGAGCTTAAATGATCATATAAAAAAAGTGGGACGCTCGCTAGAAGGTGTTAATGCCTCAGTGGACACCATCAACAATAAGGGAAAGTGGAAAAAGTTGATGGCATTCCTTGGTCCGGCTTATCTGATAAGCGTGGGATATATGGATCCCGGGAACTGGGCGACTGACCTGGCCGCCGGCAGCCGTTTTCAGTATGCCCTGATCTGGGTATTACTGCTTTCGAATATGATGGCGTTACTATTGCAATATCTGTCGGCTAAATTAGGACTGGTTCGCGGACGTGATTTGGCACAAGCCTCACGCGAAACCTATCCTACTTTTATAAACATCGTCCTTTACGTATTGGCTGAGATTGCCATCGCCGCAACTGATTTGGCTGAGGTTCTGGGGATGGCCATAGGGTTAAAATTGTTACTGGGATTACCGATTTTAATTGGTGTTTCTATCACAATACTCGATACTTTCCTTTTGTTGGCATTCCAAAAATTCGGGATGCGTAAAATGGAAGCGTTTATCATTTCACTGATTGGTATCATCGGCATCTCTTTTCTTATTAATTTGATTCTTGCCCGGCCTGACCTTTCAGCCTTAGGAACGGGATTTATTCCTGATATTCCCAATTCTTATGCATTATACATTGCTATCGGGATAATCGGGGCCACCGTCATGCCACACAATCTTTACTTGCATTCGGCTCTGGTCCAGACCAGGAAGATTGAACGTTCGGAATCGGGCTTGCTGAAAGCAATAAAATATAATTTGATTGATTCGACCATCGCATTGAACCTTGCATTTTTTGTCAATGGAGCTATTATGGTCTTGGCGGCCGCTACATTTTTTACCCATGGCTACCAGGTTGAAGGCATCGAAAAGGCGCATAAATTGCTGGAGCCGCTTTTGGGTTCTACCTTAGCTCCTATTCTTTTTGCAGTAGCTCTGATCGCCGCAGGACAGAGCTCAACAATCACCAGCACGCTAGCAGGTCAGGTGGTGATGGAAGGGTACCTGCATCTTCGTATCCAGCCCTGGATCCGAAGGCTTATTACCCGACTTTTGGCCATCATCCCGGCTTTTTTGACTGTCTATTTCTTTGGCAGTGATGCTACAACAAATTTACTCATTTTGAGTCAGGTGATATTAAGTATTCAACTGGGTTTTGCTACTATACCGTTAATTCATTTTGTAAGCGATAAAAAGAAAATGGGAAAACAGGCGATTGGGCCCTGGCTCAAAACGGCTTCCTGGCTTACGGCATTGCTTATTGTAGTATTGAACATTAAGCTTGTTTGGGATGAAATTACTGCCTGGCTACAGCGGTCTGATATCCTATGGCTACAGGTGCCGATCGTGATTATTGCCGTGGGAGCTGTTCTGTTACTTTTTTATATCACTATTCGTCCATGGATTAGAAAAACTGCTTTTATGGAAGAAAAAGTATTAGGTACGCCTCATGGCGAATATCCTGAGAAAATTAAACAACTTTCGAAAGTGGAATCATATAAAAAGATTGCAATAACGGTCGATTTTACGGGTAAGGATGAGGAGGCTATACGCAACGCAATTTCGCAAGGGACCAAGAAAACTCGTTTCCAACTTATTCATGTTGTAGAGTCGGCGGGTGCCTTGTTGTTCGGGCGTGAGATTTCGGACTATGAAAGTGATCGTGACAGGGAAAAGCTAAACGAATATGTCGAATATCTCGAAAAAGAAGGATATGAGGTTGAACCTGTCATCGGTTTCGGTTCACCTAAAAAAGTAATCACAAAAATCATCAAAGAGCATGAACCCGATATATTAGTTATGGGCGCCCACGGACATAAGACGTTTAAGGATTTAATATTCGGTCAAACGGTTGATTATGTGCGTCACCATGTAAAAGTACCGGTATTGATTGTTTGATTTTTTTGAGGCTTGGAGCTAAAATTTTATTATTCTTTACTTTTTTGCTCCTATCTTAGGATATAGATGTAATTTTCAATATAAGCGATGTTTCGCCACGTGCGGTTTAAAACGCCTTATACATATGTACTCCTGCTATTATTTCTTGGCTTGTCTTGGGGAAGCTCAGTTTCAGCTTCAACAATCACCGTCAAGAAAAATAGGCGTGTTTCGGATATCCAACCCCATGTTTGGAAGATTATTTTTAATGGGAATAATCAATTTTCTGATGTCATCTTAAAGGGACAAATTTCTACAGAAAGCCCAAACTTCTGGCAAAAAATGAAGTTTTGGGATCGAAGCGGGCATGCATTTGATGAAATATCAGTAAAAAAAGATGTTATTCGGCTTCGTAATTATTATCAGAGACGAGGCTATATTAATGTAAAAGTAAACTATCAGGTTAAGACAGGAAATAAAGATTGGAAGAAGATTGTAATCTTTAATATCGATGAGAACACGCCGGTACGGATCAATAAAGTAGCTTATCAAATTGATTCTAATGGAGCAAACACTGATGAAGTAAAAAAAGATGAGTCGTTCCAAAAAGCTCAAAAAAAACAAGCCTATCAGCTAGGGAGCAGGTATGAGACTTTCAAAGAGCCCGAGGTGATCGGCCGATTTACCGATGTATTTAAGAATATGGGGTTTGCTTATGCCAACGTTAATATTTCAGCGGATGTAGATACTACTAAACTATCGGCTGATGTGACGATACAGTGCAAGTTGGGGCCCCAGACCTATATCGATAGTATTCGGGTAGAAGGCGTAAAACATATATCCAAAAGCTATGTAATACGGGAGGCAAGTTTGCATCGCGGTGAGCTCTACAGCTTAAAAGAGCTTCAAAATGCCCAGCAACAGCTTTTTAACCATCACTTATTTCGCTTTGCAACCATAAGTATTCCCGATCAGCCCAGGGATACTTCCCTTACCTTACTGATGCGCATTCGTGAAAATGAACAGCGTTCTATCGAACTGTTGGGTGGTTTTGGTACCGAAGAGAAATTACGCGGAGAAATAAGTTGGATACACCGGAATGCCTTTCATGCCGGACACCGATTTACGGCAACGGCACGAGCTTCTTTTATCGAGCAATCGATGACTCTGAATTATCTTTTTCCCTATATCTATAATGCCAAAAGCAGTATCGTAATATCTCCGTTTGGGCAACACCTATTGCAGAGTAACTTCGAGTTATTACGTGCGGGAATCAGGAATAGTTTTATCTATCAACACAGCAAAAATTTTACCAGTTCGGTGTCTTATGAGTACACCAAAAACAAGGAATTGTCACAGCGCTTCAGTGCCAGTTTACCTGATACAACCCGCCAATATGATCTCTCATCGTTTCAATTTAGCAGTTACTATAATCAGGGATTCAGACGACAGCAGGAGGGATGGGTTATTCAGCCATACGTAGAGTTATCCGGACTTTTTGGATTGGCACAGTTTAAATTCCAAAAATTATCTGCCGATGTAAGGCGTTTTACCAAGTTGAGCAGTTCAACGATGCTGGCTACGCGCGTGCAGGCCGGCGGTTTGTTTAATGTGGCTACCGACTCCTTACCCAAAAATATTAGGTTCTACCTTGGAGGCACAAACTCCGTTAGAGGGTGGTACCGTCAACAGTTGGGACCTAAGAGGGCGCGGGTTGATAGTTCTGGATTCGTACGATATGTGCCACTTGGCGGAAGAGCTATGTTCAGTTTTAATGTGGAAATTCGTCAGGATTTGAATTCTTTTATTAAAGGTTTTGGCATTGCGTTTTTTCTCGATGGTGGTCAAATTTGGAAAAAGGTAGATAAATTTAATAGCCGTCCTCTCCAGTTTGGGGCCGGTGGCGGACTACGTTATCAATCACCTATTGGGCCTATCCGGGTAGATATTGGATATAAATTGAATCCGACAGCCGCCGATTTAAATAGGTACCAAGGGGGTGACTATGGAAGTGGCTGGAATCGAATTGGTATTCACTTTAGTATAGGTCAGGCGTTCTAATGAATAAGAATCCCCAAAATACTGCTCTTAAACGATGGTTTCGCCGTATCGGGGTGACTATCCTTGCATTTTTGTTGATTGCCGTGGTATTGCGCCTTTCTCTTAAAACGGGATTTGTAAGGGAGTGGGCCAAGGGCATCATCGTCTCTACAGCAAATAAGCAGCTTAACGGACAACTATCTATCGATCACCTGTCCGGCGATTTATGGGATGATATCACGGCCTCCGGAATGCGATTGATCCGGCAAGACACCCTTGCCAGCATCGACTCAATGCATGTGAAATATAACTTATGGCCTCTCATAAAAGGTCAATTGGAGATGTCCGAATTCGGGATATATCAGCCTAAAGTTAATCTTCGTCAGCAACAGGGTTGTTGGAATATTCAGGATTTGTTCAAAGAATCATCCGATACAACATCGACGAGCAGTATTGCCATTCGGGTTAACGATCTAAACCTGAAAAATGGGACGATAGCAGTAACCTCAGACAGCTTGCCAATCGGACCTAATTTTTCCGTCAACAATCTAACAATAGCAAGTAGCCTTGGTTACTCAAATGAGGATTTCGAATTTAACCTGCAGGATCTAACATTTGATGTAGATGGTACCAAACTTGACAATCAGCTTCAGGTAGCAACCTCTGCCCAGGGACAAAAAAGCGAGATAAATTTGGAAAAATTGGTGTTGGCAACGGGTAATTCGTTGATTCGTGGCTCAGCATTTTTTAGTGTCCGTGATTCCTCGATCAGATTAAATGCGGAGGCTTCTCCCATTTCATGGAAAGATATTATCAGTTATTCCCGCGATTTTCCTTTGCGAAGAAATATTAAGCTTAATCTATCTTTAACAGGCAGACCGCAGAATTTTAATTTAACACTTAACGCCCAGGCAGACGGCTTGGATTCGCTAACATTGGGTGGGCGTTTTCTTTGGAAATCAGGTCTGGTACTCAAGCAGTTTACCGCCGGAGCAGACTATATAAATCCCCATATATTTCTTGCGGATACAACATTGCCAATTCTGCATCATGCAAGTCTCGCATTTAATGGAACGATTAATTCGCAGCATTATCAACAGGGGAGTGGTACGTTACAATTTTCTGCAGACCAGATTATGCAAGCCTCCTATCAACTGGATGAGTTTTCTGGCAAAGGTGAATTAAAAGAGGCGACCGCGATGTTGCATCTAAAGGCTCGTCAGCAAAATCAAGAGGTTACATCCAATATCAACGCAGAGAATATTTGGTCGGAGGACCCTTCGGTACAGATGAATATTAAAGCTTCTCATATAGATCCCTCTTATTGGACGCAAGATACTACATACAAAGGAGATCTGGCCTTTAGCGGACATATTGCTGGCAACGGTTGGTATCCGAACAAGCGACCTTGGAATTATTCGTTGAGCCTGTCGGGTGATTTGATGGGGCAGCCTATAGCTTCGCTTTCTGCCAATGGCAAGGCCAGTAGTATCAATGCCAGCATTGACGCTTTATTAAGAATTCGTGACGGAGAAATAGCTACGCACGCTGACGTCCGTCAAATAACTTCTACCCCTTCTTATGATTTTAAAATTGAATCTCGTGATTTTGATGTAGCGGCATTAGCAGGGATAAAGAATTTCCCTACGGCCTTAAATGGGGTTTTTAAAGGGAAAGGGGAGGGGATCAATCCCGCTCAAATGCAGCTATCTTCTTCCTTGAAAATTGATTCGTCATTGGTAAATGATGAGTATATCTATAATTTCATTTCTGATTTTTCGATTCGAGATTCTGTAGCAGTGATAGATGATGCCGGTCTTCATAGTACTATTGCCGATGGATCATTCGGCTTGCAGATGAATGTGCTGCGTAGATTTGATTCGAATAATGAGCTATCCATGAAGCTCAAATTGAAAGATATTAGCACACTGGCCCCACTTTTTGATGTTGACAGCTTGGGAGCCGAGGGCAGCTTGTCGGGAAAATTGAGTCCTGATCGTAATGAAAGACTGGCTTTTAATGGTCACTTTGATCTATCCAATCTCAGATATAACGATTTGTTTGCTGCCGAAAGCGCCTCGGGAACGGTGAAAGCTTCCTTTCTGAAGCATCTTCGGTATATGGCTGATTTAGATCTTGGTTCTCCGACGTTTTCGGGTCTGCAGCTTCAGGATCTACATTTTTTGACGAACGGTGATTATTCGGATCCCAAAGCTGCAGGAAATTACGATCTGCAGTTTTCTGGCACAAAGCAGGGACGTATTAAACTGGCAGGTCGTTACGTGAAGGATGGGGAAAACATCAGCATAAAAACAGATACCCTTAACATTGCGAGCAATTACCGTACATTGCGTCTGGAGGATTCTTTTGAACTTTCGATTCGAGGCGATACTATTAGCATGGATACGATGCGCGTTTCGGACAAAGATCAAAGCGCTTATTTCGAAATGGGTCTTCCAATAATTCGCAACAATGAGCAGCGTGGTTTTATCGAGGGTAAAGCGCTCAATCTTACAGTAATACAAGATTGTTTACTGGGGGAATCTTACCTTGATGGAATGCTATCCGGCGGGTTTCAAATTGTGCGAAAAGACACTAACCTGCAGGCTGGTGGGGATATTTTGCTGTCGGACATCAACTACCAGGGAGTACGTGTTGATTCACTTGAGATCCAAAATCATATAGAAAATAATCGTTTGAAAGGAAAATTATCCTTAAGAGACGACGGAAAACTGTTAGCCGAAGGGACAGCCGATTTACCTTTCAAGCTTGGAGATCCCAAGCTATTTCCGGCCTCCTTTTTCGATCAGCCAGTTAGCGGACAGTTCCATTTTAGTAAGGTGAACATTACCCAATTTCAGCCGCTGTTTGATAAAGTGGGGATTGAAAATACGAAGGGTATTTTCTCATTTCGTGGTCAGCTTACAGGACAGGCCGGGATACCTCAATTTACAGCTAAGGCGACTCTGAATAATGCGAAGTTGTCGGGAGTACCTGTGGATTCGGTTACAATAGGAATGAACTACGATCATGAAGATTCAAAATTGGATCTTCATGCTTCGTTATTATCGCTGCATCAAAAAATGGCCCAGATTATATCAACCGTTCCTCTCTTTATAGATATGAAAACTTTTAATGTCGATTTGCCACAACCAGATGATAGCATTTCAGTGGAGGCTGAAACCCATGACTTTAATTTGGCTGCACTTAACGATTTTGTAAATCGACAGACGGTCAGAAATATTGCAGGTAACCTTAATGGTACGGTACACATTATGGGAGCAGTTAACGACTTAAAAACCAGGGGACAGTTAGTTTTACGCAATGGCGCTTTTAGACTTGTTCCGGCAGGCATCCGTCTGGAAGATATGCGATCAACGGTCGATTTTATGCCAAATCAGATCAGGGTAAATAATTTTTCTACGAAAAGTGGCAGAGGGCGTCTTAATGCCAATGGCAAAATAGCTTTGAAAGAATTAATTCCCGGTGATATCAATTTTGATATAAATGCGCAGAATTTCCGAATAGCAAACACCTCCAAATATAATGCTGTGATTAGTATGGATACGAAAGCCGGAGGCAGCTTTACCCAACCAAAGGTTTCCGGAAGTATAAACGTGGTCAGTGGCTTTTTGGAGCTTCAGAATTTTGGGGAAAAGTCTGTTGAAAGTGTACAATTGGATTCTACCGAACAACAAACAACAGATTTTAGTGCCTATGATTCCTTGAGCCTGGATTTGGATCTTTCTTTTAACCCGCGTTTTTATATCCGAAATAAACGATATTTGGAAATGCAGGTCGCTCTTGACGGCACGGTGGATTTGCTTAAGAAACCGGCTAAAGATTTGCAGATGTTTGGTACCATAAATACGGCTAATGGCTATGCTCGTCCTCTTGGAAAGGAATTCAAGCTTGAGGAAGGAGCCGTAACATTTATCGGTGATCCCACCAACCCCCAATTGATGGTTAAAACTCGGTACAAGCCGCCACAGCCTCAGCAGGAGATTGTGATTTGGTATGTAATAGAAGGAACTGTTGAAAATCCAAAGTTCAAATACGAAAGTCAGCCTCCTATGGAGCTGGAGAATATTATAAGCTACACCTTGTTTGGGCAGCCCTTTTATGCGTTGGACTCATGGGAGCAAGTGGTCACCAAATCCGGCAGTAATACCACTGTTGCTGATGTGGCACTGGATGTACTTTTAGATCGCGTCGAGACTTTGGCGACCCAAAAACTGGGAATCGACGTTGTTAAAATTGATAATAGTCGTGCAAATGGGGAAAATGGTACAGCTATTACTACCGGTTGGTATTTGAATCCCAAAGTGTTCTTTGCGATACAAAATGTGATTACCGGCTCTACCCCGACTACAGGTTTTGAACTAGAATATCTGTTGAGAAAAAATTTGAAGCTGATAATACGTCAGGGCAACGGTATCAGGCAGGGAATAGATTTTAAATGGAATTACGATTACTAGTAGTGAGTATTGAGAAAAATATCATCCTGAACCATGTGCTGAACTAGATTCAGCATTTCTTTCAGGATCTAAGTAAATTTTGAAAAATTAAATTAATGGAGTTTTATGTATTCAAATGAAGATCGAAAATTAGCGAAAAAAATATTGGAATTTAGTTGTGAACTGGAAAAGGGGGAAAATGTTCTATTACAGCTTGTCGGCTTGAATGGTATAGGCCTGTTACGTGCTTTGGTAGAACACGCCCGGGCCATGAATGTCAATCCTTTTGTCCAGATTGAAGATACCGAAGTTCAGCGAATGTTGGTTGAAACCGGAGATGCAGATTTTTGGAAAGAACAGGCTGAGGTTGACCAGCTACCACTTATGAAACAGATGGATGCCTTCGTTGGTGTACGGGCATCACAAAATATTTACGAGCAGTCTAAAGTAAGCAAAAAGGCTAATAAGGCGTATGCCGACAATTTTCTGGATCCGGTGCATTTCAAGGAGCGGGTTAATAACACCAAATGGGTGGTATTGCGCTATCCTTCCGAAGCTTTTGCAATGAATGCCAAGATGCCCACCCAGGAATTCCGCGACTTTTATTATAAGTCCTGCTTGCTGGATTACAGCGAACTGGCAGAAGCAATGAAACCACTGCAGGCACGACTGGAAAACACCGATATGATTCGTTTGGAGGGAGAAGGCACGAATATCGAATTTTCGGTAAAAGGGCAGACGTGGATTCCCTGCTATGGTAAGCGTAATATTCCTGACGGGGAGCTTTTCTCATCGCCTATTTTGTCATCTGTGAATGGGGAGATTACCTATGCTCCATCAGTTTACCAGGGAAAGCCTTTTGAGTTTGTTAAGCTAATCGTTCAGGATGGAGTGGTCGTCGATTTCGATTCATCAAACAATGAGCAGCTCGAGGAAATTTTGGATACCGATGAGGGCGCGCGACAGTTCGGGGAATTTAGCTTTGGGTTAAATCCCATTATTGATTCTCCTATGTATGATATTCTTTTCGATGAAAAAATATACGGCTCCAATCACTTGACGCTCGGCAACGATTATGAGATCGCTCCTAATGGAAATGAGAGCAATATCCACTGGGATCTGGTTTGCATTGGTGCTGACGTTTACCTGGATGGAGAAAAGATTCGCGAAGGCCGCACTTTTATCAAGGACG